>BNJV01001626.1_pt1 | contig 142979 bp, 223 predicted proteins | sample 8540591 | NCBI WGS metagenome assembly BNJV01 (sample SAMD00202457, study PRJDB9452) | human saliva metagenome | host: Homo sapiens
CGCAAACTGCCCATATTGCGGCCGTAGTGGTTTCGTGCCGACGATAGCGACGACTCCGCCGGTACGCCATATTCTGCGCTGATTCGACCTGACCTGGCGGTTTCGCCCGCGTGCGGCCGTGGCGTTTTGGCCGCACCACATTTGCGATTTATTACCGGCCCGCGACATTGCCCGGCTTATTCGCCAGCCAGTATTGATAATATTGGGTTTATACGCAAGCCCGCCATTGAAAAAAGGCCTGGAGTTGACTTTTATTGTAACGACGTTTGCCGCTAAAATCGATAAACCGCTGCGTTGTCGTTGCCGTTTGAAACCACCAAAGCATTTGGAGGCGACGCGAACTCATCGAATTTCGGCATTGCTGCACGAGGCGTTTTGCTGCACCACAGGCTCGGAAGCGGGGTTTCTGCTCGGGCGCAACCCCGCCAGAGATCGGTGCGGCGGCGAATAAAGAAATGTTTTTCATGTCGTCCTTATGTTTTGGTTGGCCGTGGCGTGCCCATGTTGTCGAGCGACGGTAAGCCTGCTGTCCGGCGGCATCCGCAGGCGGGCACTGGCGGATAACCCACCCGCCGCGCCGGTGCTTTCGTCGCGGTGAACCATGCTGCCCGGCAGCAGCACGACTCAAAAGCCGTTCCGTCGCATCGGCAATACCGCCCTGCCCAGCGGCGTGGTGCGATGCGGGCAACCAGGCATCGCGGCCGAAACCACGGCGAGCATATAAGGCGTGAAGCGAAAAACATAACGGCCAAACCTGCCGCCATCCGCATAACATCGTAATACAGACGCAGACGGCGATGGCCGCAACGTGCGGTGCAACGACCAAGCAATCGGCATCCGTACGACTTCGACGATAAGCGGCTTGCATGGCGTTACATCATATTGTGTCGAGCCGAACCGATTTTGATAAAACCATCCTTATCAACATATCGTGGTTCGACATCGAAAAAACTCCCAAAAAAACCTGTAGCCCATATCTTGCGGCCAATGCTTCTGCGACACCGCAGAAAAACTTCCGCTGGTGACGCGTCAAGCAACCGACACCGCTACCGGCGTATCGGTGAACTTAAAAACCTACTCGGCTGTTGCTGCGTATCTCGCGTCGAATCGAGCATATTTTCATCGGTGGTTCGGCCAATCGAGGGCTGCGTCGGTTTCAACACCACGGCTGCGGTCTGCAAAAGCCCTTATCGTTCGCGCTTACAATAAAGGCGGGATGGCACTGGATAACAGATCCTGAAAAACGAAGCCGTCAGGAAAGGTTCTGCGGCTTTAAAAACGACTTCCGTCAGGAGGCTGAGGTTCTGCGGCTTAAAACAAAAGCTTCCGCGCTGAGCTGGGTTTCTGCGAAGCCCAAAACGAAGCTTCCGCCGGGCTTGAGTTCTGCGGCTAAACAGCTTCACCAACGACTGTGCCCGGTTGCGCCAAACAACCTCCGCGCCATTCCAAACTTTCAGACGGCACTCTGCAATGCTGCTTTCCCGGCCATAATCCCCGTTTCAGCCGTTTCAGACCGGCCTCTTTACCTGTAACCAGCCATGAAAGCACAAAACCGAGGTGAGCTTTTAGGGTCGGCCTGGATGATTGCCGCCGCCCTGTTTTTCACCCTGATGAACCTCTGCATCCAAAAGCCGCCCATCATTCGGCATGGGCGGCGGCGAGCTGGTTTTCTGGCGCGTGCTGTTTGCCGCCGTGATTGCTGAGGCGGGCTGGCGACTCGCAGCACGCGCGACGCCGAAACCTGCTGCGCCACCTCAACCGCAGCATCGGTCGGCACGGTGGCCATGATGTGCAACTTCCTATGCCGTGATGCACTCTGTCGCTGGCCACCGGCGTCGGCTCCCTACTCCCTACACCTCCTCGATTTTCCTCGCCGATGATTGTCGCTTTATCGACGCTGCTGCGAACGGATTTCACTTTCTACAGCAGGGCGCACTGCTGCTGAGCTTTGCCGGCGTGGTCCTGCTGCTGCACGTCGGTGGGCGGCGGGCAGATTCGCCGCATCCGTCATTCGTGCGGCTGTGCGCTGCTGTCGGGTTGGGCGTATTTGCGGGTGCGCGAACTTTCCCTGGCGGGCTAAGGCGAACCAGCCTGGCGAGTGTGTGTTCTACCTCTCGCGGTCGACGCATGTTCGATAGCCTGGGCGCGTGCTGGCCACGGTTTAACGGCGGCTGGCACCGCCCGCTTCCCTGCAATCAGCGGCCCTACCTTGCTCCGGCATCGGCGCGTCCGCCATGCTGGCGCGGCTGACCGCGGGCACGCTCACGCCGTCGGCTGGATTGCACCGTTGCCGCACTGGCTTATCTGACCGTCGTCTTTTCCACACCGTCCGGCATTGTGCGTTTTAACGAGCAAAATCGGCTGGCAGAAAGAGATGGCTGGGTATCGGTATTATTATCGCCGGCGGCATTTTTGAGCGGTTTGACCATCATAACAGAAAGGCTGAATCATGATTTCCATCCGAGTTTCAAAGCTGCGTCTGACGTCGCGCTCTACAACGAATTCCACCATAGAAAGATTTCCGCGAGCCGGAAACTAAGCCATGCTTCGCCGTCGGACGCGTCCACCGCTGACCTGCTGTTGGATTTGAGCATCGCTGAAAGACTTCACCATCGATATGGCTTTGGGAGCAGTTGAAATTCGTCAGCGCGCGACGACAAAGACTTCGGCCGCATCGCCATCGTGGTGGACGACATCTGGACCAAGTTTGCCTCCCACATCTCCGACCTGCTGACCCGCACCCACCTGAGCTCTTCTGAGCACCGCCGCCGAAGCGCGAGCGTCGTTGGGGCGAATAGTCCCGGATAAAACCATAAGGCCGTCTGAAAACGCTTTTTGCCGCGAAGCGTTTTTCCGACGTGCCTCTTTGTTTGCCCCGCCGGCAAAAGTCATTCCTGTAATCCGCATCTTTTAAACAACACGTCATAGCGAACACAAACCATGACCGACTTGAGCATCTGGCAAAACGCAGCTGAGACAACATCTGCGCCCACATCGTCGTACGTTGTCACGACACCCACCGCAGCCAAAATTGACCGAAATGCTGGAGCTGGGCGAAAAAGTGGCCGAGCGCGCGCCGGCAGCTTCCGAAGATTTTCGTCCCGCTGGTGCAGGCGATTCAAAACGAATTGCTCGAGCCACGATGAAGAAGAACGCATCCTGTTCCCCATGATAGACCAAGGCGCGGGCAGCGGTGAGGCCATGCCCATCCGCATGATGATGCACGAACACGACGACCATCAGGGCGCGTTGCCCAACTGCGCAGCCTGACCAACGACTGCCGCGGAAAACGCCTGCGGCTCGCAGCGCGACGTACGCCCTGGCGAAAAAGAATTCACCGACGATTTGGCGGACCACATCGAACATCGGAAAACAACATCCTCTTCGCCCGCACCCCGAACGGCTGAGCGCCCTGCCCCAAAGGCCGTCTGAAAAGACTAAACCCGCCGTCGGGCATATAGTTTCGGGCGTTTTGCACCACTGCAAAACGCCCAGTTTCGTCGCACGCCTTTTCAGACGGCCTCACGAATCCGGCATCGCAACAAGGAGCAGCGTGAAACCAAACGACAACACTCTGTTTAAAACCGAATGCCGATTGACGGCATATGGCGGCGTGCCGACAACGGCCGCACCCTACCCGTGCGCAACCGCTACGGGGAAGCACGCGGCCGACGTACCCGATATGGTGAAAGCGAAACCCGCGCCGCAATTGCCGCCGCAGCCGCCGCGCAAAAAGACTGGGCGGCACGCCCCGCCGCAGAACGCAGCCGCATCCTGCGCCGCTGGTTGAACCTGATGACGGCGCACCAAGACGATCTGGCGCGCATCCTGACCGCTCGATCAAGGCGAAGCCGCCCGGCCGAGCGCGCGGCGAAATCGCCTACGGCGCATCCTATGTCATCGGTTTGCCGAAGGCCAGCGCGTTTACGGCGACACCATCCGCCCCGCGTGCCGATCAGCGCATCGGCGTCATCGCAACCCGTCGGCGTGTGCGCGCCATCACGCCGTGGAACTTCAACGCCGCGATTGCCGCAAAAGCCGCGCCCGCACGGCGGCAGGCTGCACCTTCATCGTCCGCCCCGTCGAAAAACGCCGCTGTCCGCACTGGCGGTTGCCGAACTCGCCCAACGGGCCGGCATTCCGCGGGCGTGTTAACGTCATCACCGGCTCGTCCCGCGCCATCGGCGGCGTGCTGACCGGCGACGAAACGGGTACGCAAGTTCAGCTTCACCGGCTCGACCGAAGTCGGCCGCGAACTGATGGCCCAATGTGCCGCCACGGTGATCTCGCTGGAACTGGGCGGCAACGCGCCGTTCATCGTTTTTCGACGACACCGACATCGACGCCGCCGTACAGGGCATCGCTGGCCAGCAAATTCCGCAACGCGGGCAACCTGATGTGCTGCGCCAACCGCTTCTACGTCCAAAGCGGCGTGTATAACGAGTTTGCCGCCAAACTCACGGCGGAAGTGGAAAAACTGAATCGTAACGGCATGGACGAAGGCACGGACATCGGCCGCTGATTGACGAAACCGCCGCTCTCACGCATGTGGAACGCCTGTTGGACGACGCGCAGCGCCAGAGCGGCAAAATCTTATGCGGCGGTTTTCCGAACGGCTGTTCGTCCGACCCGCCGTCATCACCGAGTGCAACGCGTGAAATGGCGGTGGCGGAAGAAGAAATCTTCGGCCCCGTCGCCCCGCTATTCCGCTTCGAACGAAGAAGAAGCCGTTCGGCTGGCCAACGACACGAATACGGCCTGGCATCGTATCTGTCACAGCCGCGACATCGGCCGCATCACCCGCGTATCCGAAGCCTTGGAATACGGCATGGTGGCAGTAAACACGGGCATGCTGATCGATCGCGTCGCCCCACTTCGGCGGCGTGAAAGCGGTCGGCATGGGCCGAGAAGCTGCTCGCGCTACGGCATGGACGAGCATCTGGAAATGAAATACATCGTTACACGCGCAGGCATTTAGGCCGTCTGAAAGGCAGTTTGAGGTCAAAAGGCCGTCTGAAATATCTTTTTCAGACGGCCTGTTCTGCATTATCCGGCAAAATTCAACAAAAACGCTCTATACCGTCATTCCGTGCGGATGGAGCTTCAAATTGTCAGGTCGGCAATCGCCAAAAACCAAAGCCCGGGCTTCCCGCCTGCATGAATGTGCCGCGTAAAATCAAAACAAAATCGGCATTGCGTTCTTGCAGCACGGCAAAGCAAGCGGAAATTTTCTGACGGAAGGCCTGCTTTGCTCTATCCCCCGCACACCGGATTTCCCATTTTTCCGGGCTTGGCCGCGTTATGGTTTCGGATGTGAGGCGGGCAATCGACGGCGGGCCTGTTGTTGATAGGGCTGGCCTTATGTGCAGCCCTGCGTGTTGAAACATGAAACTCCTTTCCAGGTGGAAAATGCGGCCCGCGAGCGGTTCAATTATCCAGTTCCTTTGACAGTACTTCGGACAGCGTACCGCCAGCTAAACGATTTCGTCATCGGTTTCGCCGAGGTTGCCCCGGTGTTCATCACCAGCGGGCGGGCTGCCCAATACAGGCTGCCTGAAATCGTAACAGTAGAACACACCGCCGCCGTTAAAGGCGACCGGCATCAGGTTGGGTGCGTAATGCCAAAACCGGTAGGCAAAAATAAAAACGATACGACTTCTGCGGGGGCAAAAATAGCCAAAAATCCTGCCCTTTGCCCAATATGCCACCGCTGACGGAATAGCGCCAAAAGCTGCTCCATTCGGTAGGAATGGAAAAACGGGACGGCAGGCAGAATGCGATGGCTTTGCAGTTGCGCGGTATATGCCTCAGACAGCGCAGTGCATCCACACGATCGGCTTCGGGCAGCGGGCGCAGAAATGCAGCCATATCGTCCGCAGTGGCGGGGGTTTGCCAGTCGTAAAATTCAAATGCTTGATACCACATGGTTTTGCCTTTTTCGGTGATCGGTGCGAGCAGCCTAAACGTATCGTGGATTGATTTTAAAACCAGTCGCATTGCCCCGCCTTGCTCTAATTTAAAAATCAGCCCCACTATATTTCCGCCGCCTGTTGGCGGAGGCGGATTATTCCAAAGCATTGTTCAGTTGTTTTTCCAGCATATCCGCGTCAAAGGATTTGGCAATCAGTTCAACGCGGCTGCCGCACCGCCAGGCTACTTGGCTTACCCTCCCATTTGCCATCCGTCCAATCGAGCCATACTCAAGTATCCAATACTCGAAATACGATATGGAGGATTTCTACTCGGACTTGCCGCAGCATTCCTTCATGCCGTTTTCGCAGCGCACGGTTCGGGAGTCGAGGGTCTGCCGCAACAGCAAATCGTTTTTTTCGGCAAAGAGGCGCTCTTCTTCCCGATGCCAAAGATGATAGGCCAGTCCGCCGAATTTCAGGGTTGGTGCGGCCGAGGCCGGAATGATAAAGGCGGGCGGCAAACTCGCTGTCTTCCCTGCCCCAGCCGACAAAGCGGTTGTCGAAGCCGTTTACGGCTGCCGCATCCTTCAGGGAAAAACCCATGTTGCAGCTTTTAATCGATTTCATGCTGCTGCCTGCGGACAAAGCCGTCAGCAGCATCAGGCTGCGGCAGCGGATGGCGGCGTGTTTCTTCATGATGCCCTGCGAATAGAAAGGCGGCTTGAACGGCACGGGCAGGGGCGATGAGAGCAACGCGGCGGTGGCGGCTTCGGTCAGCAGCACGCGGCTGCCCTGCACCCAACGCCCTTCCCGCGCCACGGCCAGGTGGTCGGCGATAAATTCGGGATGCAGCACCATGTCCCCGTCAATGAGCACGATGTAAGGCCCTTGCGCCGCCGCCAGTGCGCGGTTGCGCGATTGTGCCGCGCGGAAGCCTTGGTCTTCCTGCCAAACGTGTTTGACCGGTATCGAGGGAGGTTTTTGCAAACCGCCCGACCGTTTCCGCAGTGTCCGCACCCGAGCCGTCGTCGGCGACAATGATTTCCGCCGGCGATACGGTTTTGCTGCAAAACGGACTGTAAAACCAGATGCAGTGCGTCGGGGCGGTTGTAGGTGGTAACAATCAGGCTGGCGCGCATTTTAGAGTTTTCCGTCGGATTTATAGAGGGTGTAGAGTTTGACGTATTTGGTCATGGTGTAGAAATAGTGGTTGACCGACAGTATCCATCCCATTTTGCCGTCCAGAAAACCGCGGTCAAAAAAATATGACTTTGATAAACGCCCAAATCGGCCGCAATACGATGTCTTTCCAGAAGCCGACCGGTTTTGCCCGCGTCTTTGTATTTCTCTGCCGACAGTTTGGTGTATTTGTTGAATTTGTTGAAATACTGGTCCCAGTTGTCGTAGGTGTAGTGGAGCAGGAAGTGCTGCAGTTTTTGTCCGCATAGGGATGCAGGATGGCGGGATGGACGTAGCCTTCGACCCGCACGCCCTCCGCCGGCATCAGGCGGCAGACGTAATCAGGCCGCAACACGCCGTGTACGGCTTTTGTTGTGGCGGAAGCGGTTTTGCCGTCTGAGCCAATAGGCGGCTTTTTCGCCTTTTTTTCCACCGTTCGGGCGATTTCTTCGGCCGCTTCGGGCGTACAGCGTTCGTCGGCATCGATGAAGAAAAATCCAGCCGCAGCGCGCCTGTTCGACGGCGAAGGTCTGCTGTCCACCCCAGTCGCCGTCCATGGCGCGGCGTATGACCCTCGCGCCGCATGCTTCGGCGATTTTTCGGTGTCGTCGGTGCTGAAGTCGTCGATGACGATGACTTCTCCGGCAAAAGTGCAGCTTTCGATGCATTCGCGGATGTTTGCCTCTTCGTTTCTGGCCAAAAATCAGTACGCTGATGTCGCTCGCCATGGGTCTGCCCTCGTTCGTCGTCCGTTGGAAGGCCGTCTGAAAATACGGCGGTGCGGTGTTACCGAACCGTGCCCCGGTGTTTTCAGACGGCCTGCATGAGTTTAATGGTTGATGCGGTTGCGTTCGCGCTCTTCGCGCCCTTCTTTAATCGCACCGATCAAGAAATAAATACCGGCCGCGATGAAGGCGGCCACGGTAACGGCGGTAAAGATAAAGAGAAAATTCTGCATGATGGAATCCTGACATTTTTCGGCAGGCGCGAGTGTACCCGCTTGACGCGGGCAAAAACAACCGCCGCCCGCGCCGCCATCCCCGCTAACGGATGACTTCCGCCCAGTCGCGTTCGAAATAATTAACCAGCATTTGGTTGTTCAGATAATTTGCCTCCACTGGCCGCCGCGCCATATCGGGCGGGAAGTCGAACATTTCGGCAGCGGTTTTCCCGTTCAGATAGCGGGTGGGACGGAGAACGCGGCGGGAACGGGGAAGCGGTTTTCACGGCCGGCCAGCACAAAGCCCCATTCGCCGAACGAAGGGACGTAAACATGATACGGCGCGGTATGCAGCCCTGCGGCCTCCAGCGTGGCCACCACCGACCAATAAGCGTTGGGCGCGAAATAGGGCGAGGTGGACTGGACGACGATTTTGCCCTGCGGCGCAAGGCGGCGGGCGACCAGGCGGTACATCGGCACGGAATACAGTTTGCCGAGCGAGAAGTTGGAGGGTCGGGCAGGTCGATGATGATGACGTCGAAACGGCCTTCGTTTTCCTCCAGCCATTTTGCCGCGTCGTCATTGACGACTTTTGGTTTTCGGGTGCGACAGCGAACCTTGGTTCAGGCTGCTCAGTGTGGCCGAAGTGCGGAAGGTTTTTGGTCATTTCGGGATCCAAATCTACCAGCGTCAGCTGTTTTACTGCGGGTATTTCAATACTTCCCGCGCGGCCAGTCCGTCGCCGCCGCCCAAAATCAACACGTTTTCCGTCTTTTCCGCCATCTGCATGGCGGGCAGCACCAAGGCTTCGTGGTAACGCGCCTCGTCGCGCGAAGAAAATTGCAGGTTGCCGTTGATGTAGAGCCGCGTATCGTTTTTCCACTGCGTTACCACCAGCCGTTGGTAGGGCGAGTGGCTTTCAAACACCACCGGATCGCCGAAATAGCTCTGTTCGGCGCGGAAGGTAATGCGGTTGGCGTAGGCAAAGACCAGCAACAACAACATCAGCACCGTCCATCCGCGGATTTGCAGCCCCCGGTAATTTTTCAGACGGCCTTTGAAGATGCGGGCGGTCAGCAGCGCGACGGCGGCATTCAATATGCCGAACAGCAGGGCCGAACGCGCCATGCCCAGCCGCGGGGCGAGCACCAGCGGGAACAGCAGCGAAACCGCCAGCGCACCGAGATAGTCGAAAGTCAGCACCTTGGACACCAGCTCTTTGAAGTCCGCCTCTTCGCGGTTCAACACCCGCATCACCAGCGGAATCTCCATGCCCACCACCGTGCCGACCACCAGCACCAGCGCGTACAGCAGCGTACGGAACGGCGCGGCGGCCAGCCCAAAGGCCACAAACAAGGCCAAAGGCCGATATGCCGCCGATAACGCCCACCAGCAGCTCGATTTCGATAAAGCGGCGCAGGGTATCTTCGTCTTTGATGTATTTGGTCAGATGCGCCCCGATGCCCATGGCGAACAGATAAAGGCCGATAATCGAGGAAAACTGCAAAATGCTGTCGCCGAGCAGGTAGCTGGCCAGCGCAGCCATAATCAGCTCGTAAGCCAACCCGCAGCTTGCGACGACGAAAACGGAAACAATCAGCGTGCGGTTGAGTTTCATGTCTTTCAGACGGCCTGTGGGGAAAAAGCGGCGATTATATAGCGGATAACGCCGTTTTTCGACACGGCCGGCGGGCGGGAAAATTCCCGACCCTGCGGGCAAATGGGTTAAAATACGGCCCTTACGCAACCTGATTCCGAATTTATGGCCCGCCATCCCTACCACCGCCTGCGCCCCGCGCGTCCCGCCATGCCCGAAGTCGGCATTTCCGAAACCGGCAACATCCGCTCCCTCCATCTGGGCAGCGACACCATCCAAAGTTCGATGAACCTCGACAATCCGACCGAACTGGTTTTTATCGTACAGCCGCGCGATGATGGCCTGGTTGCTGTTTGCCGACCCGCCCGTCCACATCACGCAAATCGGGCTGGGCGGGGGTTCGTTCGCCCGCTGGATGAGACGCCTGCCTGCCCGACTGCCGCCAGACCGCGGTGGAAATCAACCCGAACGTCATCGCCGTGGCGCGCGGCCTGTTCGAGCTGCCTTTTGAAGGGGAAACATTCGAAATCGTCGAGGCCGACGGCGCGCAATACGTCAAAACCCTGCGCGGCGGTACCGACATCATTCTGACCGACGGTTTCGACGGCGAACAGATTATCGACGATTTGGTCAGCCCCGGATTTTTTTGCCGACTGCCGGCAGGCGTTGTCGGACAAAGGCATTTTCATGACCAACTGGTGGAGCGGCGACAAACGCTATCCGCGCTTTATTGCCGATTTGAAGGAAGCGTTTGACGGAAAAAGTATTGAAGTCCCGGCGGAAAGCCACGGCAACATTGCCGTGATGGCCTTCCGGCAAGCTCCGGCGGAACTGAATCTCGACTCGCTGAAAAACGGGCGGAACAGCTGGCGCGGCAATATCCGCTCGACTTTCCCGCCCTGTTCTCCGCCCCTCAAATCCGCCAATCCGCACAACGGCAAACACCTGCATTTCTGATTTACCGCCCGATGCCCGTGCAACGAGCAGACAGGCCGTCTGAAAACTTCGCTTCCTGGCGGAAGCTGCGTTTTCAGACGGCCTATTCCTATGCGGCGTGCAGACACGGCATCGTGCCGTTCCGTCCTCATCCGTTTTGCAAACCGCCGTCGTTTCCGTAATGCGCCAGCAACTGCTTCGTGTATTCGTGTTGAGGCCGTCTGAAAAACCGTTTCGCAATCACCCTGCTCTACAATTTTTCCCGTTCCGTATCACCATCACGCGGTGCGACAGGGGCGTTGATGACCGCCAAATCATGGCTGACGATGACCATGCTCAAGCCGTATTCCCGCTGCAAATCGGCCAGCAGCTTCAGGATTTTGCCGCTGCCATTGCACGTCCAACGCGCTGGTGGGCTCGTCCAACACCAGCACCGAAGGTTTGACAATCAGGGGCGCGGGCGACGGCGAGCCGCTGCCTCTGGCCGCCTGAAAAACTCGTGCGGATAGCGTTCGGAAGCGTCTTCGGGCAGGCCGACCTGCCGCAACACTTCGGCCACGCGCTGCCGCACGGTTTCCTTGTCCAAGCGGGGTTCGTGCACGCGCAGGCCTTCGGATACGATGTCCGACACCTTCATGCGCGGGTTGAACGCGCCGAACGGGTCTTGAAACACCATCTGTATTTCCCGCCGCATTTCGCGCCGCCATTCCCGCCCGCGTATTTTCAGACGGCCTTCCGCCTCAATCAGCCGCATCAGTGCTTTGGCCAGCGTGGTTTTTGCCGCTGCCGCTCTCGCCGATGATGCCCAGCGTTTCACCCGCCTTCAATTGAGCGACAGCGGCTCCAACAGCGTTTTCCGCCTACTGGAAAACCAGCCGCTTTTTCGCGCACGGAGACGGCAATCCCGTCGGCCTCGATGACAAACGGGCTGTCCCCAGCCACGGAGCGCACGTCGCGCCGGGGGGCGGCATCGAGCAGCAGCTTGGTGTAGTCGTGGCGCGGGGCGGCAAACACTTCAGCCGCCGCACCCCTGCTCCACCACGCGGCCCTGCTTCGTGACGATGATGTCGTCGGCAAAGCGGCGTACGAGGTTCAAATCGTGCGTGATGTACAGCAGGGTCATGTTGCGGGTTTGCTGCAGGCGGGAAAGCAGGTCGAGTATCTGCGCCTGCACGGCGACATCCAGCGCGGTGGTCGGTTCGTCGGCAATCAGGAGTTCCGGCTCGGCCGCCACGGCCATCGCTATCATCGCCCTCTGCCTCTGGCCGCCTGAAAGCTGAAACGGATACGCAGCCGCCTTTGCTCCCGGTTCGCCGATGCCGGTTTCAGCCAACAGCCCGACCGCCTTCGCCCAAGCCTGTTTTTATCCAAACCCAGGGTGCAGGGTCAGCACTTCGGCAATCTGCGCGCCGACGGTCATCACCGGATTGAGCGCGGTCATCGGCTCTTGGAACACCATGCCGATTTTTGCTGCCGCGCAACTGCCGCAAAACGGCGCGGCGCGACCTGCAAAAACGTCTTCGCCGTCGAAATTCAGACGGCCTTTCAAGGCAAGGTCGGGATTGAGCCGCATGATGCTTTGCGCGAAAACGGTTTTACCACTGCCGCTTTCGCCTACAACGGCGGTTTTTGCGCCCGCGACGGATTTTGCAGCCGATGCCGGACAACACTTCCCGGCTGCCGAAGGCGGCAGTCAGGTTTTCAACTTCAAGGATATACGGTTCCATCAGCCCCTCCTTGCCCGCACATCGAAAGCATGGCGCAGCCCCTCGCCCTATCATCACCAGCAGTAACAACATGACCGTCAGTGTGCCGAAGGCCGACAAGCCTATCCACCAGGCATTCAGGTTGTCCTTACCCTGTGCCAGCAGTTCGCCCAAGCTGGCCTGCGAGGCGGGAACGCCCAGGCCGAGAAAGTCGAGGCTGGTCAAAGCCAGCACCGCGCCGGAAATACGGAAAGGCAGGAACGCCAATACAGGCGTGAGGCTGTTGGGCAGGATGTGCCGCCACATAATCGCACCGCCGCCCACGCCCATCGCGCGCGCCGCCAGCACATAATCGGCCTGCCTGTTTTTCAAAAACTCGGCGCGCACATAATCCGACAACCCCATCCAGCCGAACAGCGACAGCAAAGGCCAGCAAGACCAACAGGCCGGGATTGAAAAAAACGACGACAGGATAATCAGCAGGTAAAGTTCCGGCATCCCGCCCCAGATTTCGATAAACCGCTGCATCACAAGGTCGGTCTTACCGCCGAAATAACCCTGCACCGCGCCGACGGCCACGCCGATAACCGTCGTAACCGCCGTCAAAACCAGCGCGAACAGCAGCGAATCGCGGAAACCGTACACCAAACGCGCCAACACATCGCGCCCCCTGTCGTCCGTGCCGAGCAGATGCCTTTCCGACGGCGCGGCGGGGTCGGGCACGGTATCGAAATCGTTCAGCGTATCGGCGGCATAAGGATTGGGCGGATAAAACCGTGCGGTTGCCGTCCGAAGAAAGGTTGCGCCTGATTAAGGGGTCGAGGTAATCGGCGGGCGTGTCGAAATCGCCGCCGAAATCGCGGTCGTGGTAAGTGTGCAGCAGCGGGAAATAACTTTCGCCGCGATACGACAGCCACAAAGGTTTATCGTTGCTCCACAAAGGCGCAAGCAGCGATGCCGAAAACAAAAAGCCAGCAGCAGCAGGCTGAAATAGCCGCGCCTGTGCCGTTTGAACGCCCGCCACGCGCCGCGTTCCGAGATAGGTTCCATAGACATTCAAAGGCCGTCTGAAAAACTGCCACCGCAAAACGGCGGCACGGTTTAAACGGATAAATTTTTCCGGGCGGCAAAGATAACAGTTTTCAGACGGCCTTTCCATGCCCGCACACTTGCCAAAAGCATTCCGCAGTGTTTATAATGTTACGATATAACAAATAAGGAGTATTTCCATGAAACCGAATATCCATCCCGAAAACTACCGCACCGTATTGTTTTTCGACAGCGGTGCCAACGAAGGCTGGCTCATCCGTTCCTGCGCCGACACCCACGGCAAGACCATGGTTTTGGCACGACGGCAACGAATATCCCGTATTCATGCTCGACACCTCGTCGGCGTCCCATCCGGTTTACACCGGCAAACGCCGCGAATTCAGCAGCGAAGGCCGCGCCAGCAAATTCCAGCAACGTTTCCAAGGCATGATGAACTCTTTAAGGAAGGGACAAATAATGCAAGTTTTATCCTCACTCAAAACCGCGAAAAACCCGCCACCGCGACTGCCAAATCGTCCGCCGCAAAGGCCGCGTTTACGTTATCTGCAAAAGCAACCCGCGCTTCAAGGCACGCCAACGCTGAACAAGCCGCCAATCTATTCGAAGGCCGTCTGAAACCGTTTTTCAGACGGCCTTTGCATCTTTCCACCGCTTTCGCGCTACAATCGCCGCCGTCCGACACGCATGGAAAACCACATGACCGCCCGAGAACTGCAAGCCTTCCTCCACGCCAACATTCCCGCAACGGCCGCACTGTCGCTGTCCGTCGTCGATATCACGCCCGACAGCCTTATCCTCTCCGCCCCGCACGCGCCGAACCGCAACCATAAAAACACCGTTTTTCGGCGGCAGCATCGCCCTTGCCGCCACGGTCGGCGGCTGGGCGATGGTACTACAGCCGGTTTCCCGAAGCCGCAGGCAACATCGTCATCCAACAAGGCGAAACCCGCTACCTGCATCCGGCAAACGGCGACCTGACCGTCATCACCCGCGCCGCCGCAGAAGAAGACTGGCGCAAGATGAAGGAAATGTTCGAACAGCGGGGCAAAGGCAAAATCGTGCTGGAAACGGAAATATTTTTCCGACGGCGTGAAAGCGGCCGTATTCAGCGGAAAAATTTGTCGCCTTGAAAGGCTGAACGGCTGCCCGCCAAATACGGGAGGCCGCCGAATCATGGGCCGAACCGGAAAATTTCAGGCGGTTTTTCAAATAACCGCCGCTTCCGCACGGAGTATGGCTTCAGTTGCAAAAGGCCGTCTGAAAACTTTTTGCTTCGGGAAAGCTTCAGTTTTCAGACGGCCTTTTTCAATGCGCCGCTTATCTCACTGCCGCAGGCTTGAGAGCTTTTATCTTTCACGGCAGGCCGGTCCGATTCCGGCAACGGCACGCCCAAGCGGCGCATGGTGTTTTGCAGGACGCGGATGTTGCCGCCCGCCTTCCAGCCTTTTTTTCAAACGTTTCGACCGCCTGCTCTTTTTGCCCAAATGCCACAAAACTTCGCCCAAATGCGCGGACACTTCGGCATCGCCTTGCATCTTAAAGGCATATTGCGGGTACGGCAAAGCCGTTTCCGCGTCGCCTTTCAGGAAATAAGCCCAACCGAGGCTGTCGTTAATGGCGGGCTCTTCGGGCTCCTGCTCGTAGGCGGCGCGTATCGGTTCGAATGCCCTCGTCCACTTTCGGATTCGGCATGGTCAGCATGGTGTAGCCGAGGGCGTTTTAGCCGTTCGGATTATCAGGGGTTCAATTCAGGTAACGGCGCAGGTCGGCAATCGCCCTTTTTCCGGCCGGTTCAATTTATCGACGTACACCAGCGCGCGCTGATAAAGGACGGCACTCAAGTTCTCGGCATTATTGGGCCCGGCGGGCGATTTGGTCGTGGAGGAAGTTCAATTCCTGCAAAGCCTGTTGCGGATTGTCATATCGGCCAGTACCAGCAGTTGGATTTGCAACAGGTGGTTTTCGTCGAAGAAACGGCCTTGGCGCGAAGTCATGGCGCGGGCGCGTTTGATTTCGGCCGCCGCCTGCCGCCATTTGCCCTCTTCCAGATTCAGCGAAGCCATCAAAACAGTTTTTGTCGAAACGGAAGTCCGGTGCTTGGATTTTGTTCGCCCATTCGCGCGCTTCGGCAAATTTTTTTGTTGTCGCCGTTGCGGAGGGTGGCGATAACGGCCGCCCTGCTCTGTTGTTCCTGCGTGCCATGCCGGTAGAGCTTTTGGTCAGATAGTCCATTGTTTCTTCAAGCGGTGCCTTGCGGCTGCTGGATAATAAGGCCGCCTGAATGTAAAGGTCGGCGTTAGGGCTGTTTTTTCCAGCAATTTTTGTAAAAAAACCGTTGGGCCTCGTCTTTTTGTCGGCATAAATCAATGCTTCAATCTGCAATTCCCTGCCATACGGGCGACAGTTTGGACGTATCCGTTTCGGCGAAGAAGCGGTTGATGATTTCCGGCCGCCGCTGGCCGATTAAGCGCAGAGTCAGATGGGTGGGCGGCAGGATTTCGCTGTCCAGCTGCGCCAGTTTCTGCAATGCCTGAACCGAATCGGCAGCCTTGTCGTTCAGCGCGCTTAAAATCGCATCGGCAATCACGGCTTCCGGCAATTCGGGATAGCTTTTGGCACGTTTGTGCACCGTGTCGTCCATCAGTTGGGCGACGGCGGGGTTCTGCGCGGCAATCTGCGCCACCAGCAGGAAGATTCGGCTGCGCTGTTCTTCATTCGTACCTTCCAGCGCGGCATCGAAGCCGTTGCGTGCATCGCCGTATTCCCCGCGCACCATATCGCGCATCCAACTGATGCGTTTCAAGGCCGGTCCGGGCGTCGGCTCGAGTTTTACCCATCGTTGGTACACCGCTTCCGCATACTCGTATGCACCCAGATTGACCGCCATATCCATGGCGCGTTCGGCTACTTCGGAATCGCGCGTGCGGTCGAGCATGGCCATGTAGGTGGCCAATGCCAGGCCGGGGTCGCCTTTATGCAACGCAAGCTCCGCACCCAGCAGGGAAAAGGTATCGTTGGCGCGGTTTATGATGTTTTTCCGACGCTGATGCTCGTCTGCCTGCTGATTGCGGCTGAAGTTGCGGCCTGCTTCGATTTTTTCGCTTTTAACCTGTTCCTTGGGCGGGGCATCGTTTTTATCCTCGGCATACAGCGCGCGGGGCGCACAGCAGCATCAAGGCGCATACGATGGTTTTTAAGCGGGATTTTGCGGGCAAACATATTCTTTCCTCCAAATAGGGCGTACCCTGTTTTTCAGACGGCCTGAAACAAAGGGGGCTACTTTATCACAGAGACCATCCGCCGCGCTTGGCTTTGTCTGCCTTTCCCTATTAAGAAACGGTGCTTTTCCCCCTTTACGTTTGCCGATATGTAAATTCTTGTTACAATGCCCTTTCTTTCAATCAAACCTTTGCAAACGGAGGAATCATGCAAAAAATCCTGCTTGCCGCCGACCTGGCCGCCGCAGCTGCCGCCGCATCGGCCGCACAATACGAAATCGACCCGTTCCATTCCAACGCCCGCTTCGAAATCGACCATTTCGGCACCAGCACCAACGTCGGCGGCATTTACAAAGTTACCGGCAATGTCCATTTCGACCCTCAGCAGAAAAACCGGTTCCCGTCGAAGCCGTACTGCCATTGGCCAACCTGCAATCGAGCAGCGACGAATTTACCAAACACCTGAAATCGGCCGATATTTTCAACGCCGAGAAATATCCCGAAATCCGTTTTGCCTCCACCAAATTCATCTTTGACGGCAAAAAGTAAGCGCGGTTCGAGGCAACCTGACCCTGCTCGGACAAACCCATCCGGTTGTCCTCAAAGCCAGCAAATTCAACTGCTACCAAAACCCGATGAAGAAAGTCGAAGTCTGCGGCGGCGATTTTGCCACCACCATCGACCGCACCCTAAATGGGGAGCGGATTACCTGGTTTCCGCAGGCATGGCGAAAAACGTGAAGTTGAACATCCAAATCGAGGCTGCGAAAAATAAGGCCGTCTGAAAAACAGTCACACGGTTTGAGGGCCGTCTGAAAATCCGTTTTCAGACGGCCTTTCTCTAATAGCCGTGCTGTAAGGAGCAAAAAGACGAAGATGGGAAAAAGTGCTACAATGACGGGTTTTCCTAATTTTTCAGACGGCCTCAAAAACCATGTGTAACCACCATCAGCAAAACGACAGCAAAACTCCCCACTCAGAAGCCCGCGACAACGACACCCATCCGCATCCGCGGCGCGCGCACGCATAATTTGAAAAACGTCGATTTGGACATTCCGCGCCACAAGTTGGTGGTGGTCACGGGGCTGTCGGGCAGCGGCAAATCGTCGCTGGCGTTTGACACGCTGTATGCCGAAGGGCAGCGGCGTTATGTCGAGAGCCTTTCCGCCTATGCGCGGCAGTTTTTGCAGATGATGGACAAGCCCGACGTCGATTTGATCGAAGGCCTGTCGCCCGCGATTTCCATCGAGCAGAAATCCACCAGCCATAACCCGCGTTCTACCGTCGGCACGGTTACGGAAATCCATGATTACTTGCGCCTTTTGTGCACGCCCGCGTCGGCACGCCCTATTGCCCCTGAACACAATTTGCCGCTGTCGAGGCCAGACCGTGTCGCAGATGGTCGATGCCGTGTTGAAGCTGCCGGAAGACACGCGCGTGATGATTCTTGCACCGGCGGTACGCGAGCGTAAGGGCGAATTTGTTGATTTCTTTGCCGACTTGCAGGCGCAGGGTTTTGCGCGCGTGCGCGTGGACGGCGAAGTTTATCAACTTGACGAAGTGCCGAAGCTGGAGAAAAACATCAAACACAATATCGACGTGGTCATCGACCGCGTGAAAGTGAAGCAGACATCAAGCGGCGGCTGGCGAAAGTTTTGAAACCGCGCTGCGCCACGGCAACGAGCGCGCTGGCGATGAAAATGGACAGCGGCGAAGAACATTGGTTTTCCGCGCGTTTCGCCTGCCCCGTGTGTTCGTACAGCCTGCCCGAATTGGAGCCGCGCCTCTTTTCGTTCAACAACCCGATGGGTTCCTGCCCGACTTGCGACGGTTTGGGTAACACCAATTTCTTCGACCCCGAAAAAGTGGTCGTGCATCCCGAATTGTCGTGGCAACAGGCGCGATTGACGGTTGGGACAAGCGCAACCAGTTCTATTTCAAATGATTCAGTCGCTGGCGCGGCATTACGGTTTCGATGTGCAGGCTGCTTGGGAAACGCTACCTGAAAAAGTGCAAAAAGTCGTGTTGCACGGCTCGGGCAAAGAAGTCATTGATTTCACCTACCTGTCCGAACGCGGCACCACCTTCAACCGCAGCCACGCCTTCGAAGGCATCATCCCCAATCTCGAACGCCGCTACCGCGAAACCGACAGCGAAACCGTGCGCGAAAAACTGCGCGAATACCAAAACCACCGCGCCTGCCCAAGCTGCGGCGGTGCACGTTTGCGCAAAAGAAGCGCGCTACGTTTACGTCAGTGGCGAACACTTTACACGAAGTCTCCGCCTGGCCGCTGACCAAAACCCACCAATTCTTTGAAACGCTGGATTTTGGACGGCAACAAAAACAAATCGCCGAAAAGATCCTCAAAGAAATTACCGAGCGCCTCGGCTTCCTGATTAACGTCGGGCTGGATTACCGAATCTCTCCCGCTCCGCCGAAACCCTTTCCGGCGGTGAAGCCCAACGCATCCGCCTCGCCAGCCAAATCGGCAGCGGCCTGACCGGCGTGATGTACGTTTTGGACGAACCCTCCATCGGCCTGCACCAGCGCGACAACGACCGCCTGCTCGCCACCCTCAAACGCCTGCGCGATTTGGGCAACAGCGTGATTGTGGTCGAACATGACGAAGACGCCATCCGCGAAGCCGATTTCGTCGTCGATATGGGCCCCGGCGCAGGCGAACACGGCGGCAACGTACTGATTGCCGACACGCCCGAAAACGTCGCCAAATGCGAAAAATCCGTTACCGGACAATACCTCAGCGGCAAAAAATCCATTGCCGTACCGTCTGAACGCACGCCCGTCAATCCCGACCGAATGCTCGTCCTCAAGCAGCGCGCGGCAACAACCTTAAAAACGTCACCCTCGAACTGCCGCTCGGTTTGATTACCTGCATCACCGGCGTATCCGGCAGCGGCAAATCCACCCTGATTAACGACACCCTCGCCAAAATCACCGCCCGCGAACTCAACCGCGCCCAAGAAGAACCCGCCCCATACGACGACATCCACGGCCTCGAACACCTCGACAAAGTCATCAACGTCGACCAATCCCCCATCGGCCGCACCCGCGCTCCAACCCCGCCACCTACACCGGCCTGTTCACCCCCATCCGCGAACTCTTCGCCGGTGTGCCCCTCTCGCGCGAACGCGGCTACAACGTTGGCAGATTCTCCTTCAACGTCAAAGGCGGCCGCTGCGAAGCCTGCCAAGGCGACGGCGTCATCAAAGTCGAAATGCACTTCCTGCCCGACGTGTACGTCCCCTGCGAAGTCTGCCACGGCAAACGCTACAACCGCGAAACCCTCGAAATCCAATACAAAGGCAAAAACATCAGCCAAGTCCTCGACATGACCGTCGAAGAAGCCCGCGAATTTTTCGACGCCGTCCCCACCGTATCGCGCAAACTGCAAACCCTGATGGACGTAGGCCTAGGCTACATCCGCCTCGGCCAGTCCGCCACCACCCTCTCCGGCGGCGAAGCCCAGCGCGTCAAACTCGCCTTGGAACTCTCCAAACGCGACACCGGCAGAACGCTTTATATCCTAGACGAACCCACCACCGGCCTGCACTTCGCCGACATCGCCCTGCTGCTGGAAGTGATAGGCCGTCTGAAAAACAAAAGGCAACTCGATTGTGATTATCGAGCACAATTTGGATGTGATTAAAAACCGCGGATTGGATTGTGGACTTAGGGCCGGAAGGCGGTGATGGAGGTGGGAGATTATTGCGGAGGGACGCCGGAGGAGGTTGGGAAAGAGAAAAGCAGTTATACTGGGAAATATCTGAAGCAAATTTTATAAAAATTTATTTGGAGATAAAAATGAATCTAATTGAAATACAGGATATTAAAAATATCTCAAATATTGAAGAACTATAAAGGCAGTATTGATGAAATAATTAATGTAATTAATAACGATATTAAACCACTAAAACTTGAAAAGTGTAATAAATATGAAGAACTGTTTAATAATATATATTAAAAGAAAAATGGCTAGACTGGGTTGATATTCCATTTTTAAATCGAAAAAGAGATGAATATATTTTTAAGCTAACTAAAATGTCTGGAAAAAGCACGAATGATAGCACATTAAATGCTGATAATGACGCTCTCTATGAAAAATAAAAAGAAGCAAAAATGGAGGGATAATATTGCAAACACGTACATTCAGATAAAAAAGGAAGCGACGAGGCTTTTAGAGAACTACAGGAAATTTACCAAACTATGATTGATCACAAGGACTAATAAAATGTGTAAGGAGGATACTCAACTACCTGCATTAACATCTGCAAGCGATTTAAATATTAAATTGCCAAAGCCTCATGATTAAAGAAAGAAGGCGAGAAAAGCAAATGGATTAATAAAGCAACATGGTTATGCTGATAAAAAGTACAGGACAGACTTTTATTGAAAAGACAGCATTGCCATATTTATTAGCAACAGATCAAAAAGGGGCAAATAAGATATGGAATGAAACTGATGATGAAGATAAGAGACTTGATGGAAAAAAGAGACTTATGTCAGTTCCTGCTGTACAAAAAGTAATTGCTACTAGAATTGAAGAACCTAAGGGATACTCTAGAAAAGAAAGATTGAAACATTCAGAGCAAGCATTGATTGCATTACGTGATGCTCCCAGAAATTGAAAAAGAACGGCAGCTTCAAGAAGTTAGAAACAGAAAAGATTTTCCCAAAAATCAAAAATAAAATAATTAAAGATAATAATATAATTACCGATGAATGCACTGGGAAGCCTTTTAGAACCAAATCCACATGGACACCATATTGAGAGACGAGCCAGACAATCCAAGAAAAAGTATTAGACCTAACAATATTGCGATTATTAACTGTGATACTCATAGAGAGAAAAATACATCATAAAAATTCAAATTTAGAAGACAAAGACTCTTTATTAGAGTATAGCCGCAATAATGGCGGTTTCTTTACATGAACGTATCGATAAAAATAAAGAATAACTAAGCAAGCGTATGCAGCCGCAGCCTGCATATCCAACCGACCGCGTACGTGGCTGCGCCACACACCCTACCGATGAATCACACGAAACTTCAAAACCAACGTGTAGGATGTGTGCGGTACGCACGCACGCGGTGGGTTGATTGACCGTTTGCCGTTTCAACTTTTCAGACGGCCTCCAATGCCGTCTGAAAACATCGCTTCAACAAAGTTAAAAACCTTAAACACAAACCATTCCTTCTCCAACACCCAAACCAAAAACACAAAAATCCTATGGCGCGTTATCGCAGAAACTTCGTGCCGGCGGCACATTTCTTTTCACCGTCAAACTCGCCGACCCAAAATCGCGCCTGCTTATTGAACATATCGACTTATTGCGTGCGGCTGGCTGGATGTGCAAAAACAATATCCCTTTGAAACCGTCGCCGTATGCGTGCTGCCGAACCACATTCACGCCATTTGGACGCTGCCGCCCGACGATGCGGATTATTCCCTGCGCTGGCGGCTGCTTAAAAACCAAATTCTCCGCACGTTTCCCTCGTGCTGAGAACTTGTCCGCCAGCAAACAGCGGCGGAACGAACGCAGTGTTGGCAGCGGCGTTTTTACGAACACACCGTGCGCGACGAAACGGATTTGCAACGTTGCGCGGATCTACATCCATTTCAATCCCGTCAAACATGGATTATGCCGGCAATGTCCGCGATTGGGCGTTTTCATCGTCTTCACTGTTATGTGCGGGACGGATGGCTGCCGTTAGATTTAGGGTGGCACAAAAGAAACAGCGGTAATGAGTTTTTGGAGAGTAAATGTAATAATAAACTACCTATTTCTCTTTAAATGATATTTGGATTTAAAATATCATCATATTTCCCAAATTCGGAAACAGTATGATTTTTATCTTTTTGTGAATAATGTTCTCATACCTTTGATTGGTTGTGAAGTCTTCTTTCAAAACATCAGCATTCATCATTTTTCGGCATTAAAAAGTAAGCCGTGCCTTCAGCCATTTCATGAGAATCCAAACTCATATTCCCGCCAAACTGCCATAGAAAGGTAATATCTTTCTGAATCAGGATATTTCTGAGAACTGTGTGGGTAGATAGTCTCGTCCCCAGTTGTCAAAATTTACTGAGAAAAATCGTTACTCTCGTTTAGTGTAATGACATAGGTAGGCTTTTTCAATGAAAGATCAATGATTACCGCATATAACATGTCATGCAGTTTTTGCTTCTTCTTGAGTAAGAGGACTGCAGGCTCCTTGGTCTTCTCCCCATAACCATTCTTGACAATAAAAAATTCGAAATGAGTGTGTATTCATTTGTATACCTTTCCTGTGTGATCTCTAATTGTAACGTTATGCTGTCGTGCAGCAAGCTGCAGCCTGCACACCTAGCCGACCGCGTGCGTACCGCACGCACGCGGTTATTTGATTGACGGTTTGCCATTTTCAAAATTTGCTTTCGTTGAAGCTGCCACTTTTCAGACGGCCTCAAATACCCATACGGCCTACCCGTCAATCTCAAAACCACCCGCCCACCTAAAACAAACCAATGTGCAGGCTGCTTTTCAACTCCGTTGAAGCTTCGTTTTAGCTTCGCAGAAACTTCGTTTTCAGCAAGCTACCATTCAAATATCCTATCGATAAAGGCTACCTGAAAGCGTGAGCTTCAACGAAGTTAAAAACTCACTTCGTTCGTTTTTAGCTGTGCAGAAAACTCATTTCCTTCGTTTTCAGGTAGCCTTTTCTTAACTCGCATCAGCCGCAGTTTCAAAAATCAGAGACCGCCGTTATCCGCCAAACAACGCCGCCTTGCCTTCCGCGCCGGAAACATCCAGCACTTCAATTCCTTTCCCGTCTAGCACCGCCTGTGTCAGCATGGCCACGCCGCCGGAAGGGCCGATTTCCAAAATCCGCCGCACGCCCAGCGCGGCTATGCTGCGACATTCGGCCACCCAGTCCACCGGATCCATCAAGATATTGTGCGCGATGCCGCGTGCCTGTTCCACGTCCAAACCGCAGGCGGCCGCCCATTCTGCTGTTTGCGCCACGGCGGGCAGCATGGCGGGGTGGTGGAAGCCGACTTCCACGTCCAGCCGCCACAGCAGGTTTTCAGGCGTTTGGCCGTTTTCGTCTTTCACCGTGTCCGACAACACGCCGCATACGCGTGCCACCGATTCGGGTTTGCCGCTGACGACAAAAACCGTCCGCGCTGTTTTGCAAGCCGATACACGGGCGGTCGACTGAATCCGAGGGAACAGTTCGTCCATCACGGCGGCAAGCTGCCCGCGGCTCACGCCCTGCACCATTACCATCGGATGCAAGTCGTCGTGCAGATACATGCCCGTTGCGCGCCCTTGCAGCGTGGCCGCCGCGCCAATCAATTCGGCCAAAAGCCAGCAGTTTGGCGGCATGCTGCGGCTCGCGTATCGAGATAACGCCCGAGTATGCCCCTGCGAATGCCCGATAACGCCCGCCGCCTTGCCGCTGTCCAGCCCGCGCGCTTCCAGCGTGTGCAGATTGGCGATTTGCGAGGAAAATGCCGGGCGCGCTCACGGCGGCACGCACCAAATCGATGCCGTCCGCGCCGTTTTTCCGCCCATTTGATCGGCTCAAAACCTTGCGGGCGAGCTGCCGCAATCTGTCCCGCCACAGGCTTCAAGATTCGAGCGGCAGCGGCAGCCACTTCGTTTGCCCTGTCCCGAGCCCCGTCGGCCAAAGCCTCGCGCAGGCTGATTATCCAATCAAAGCCCTGCCCGGAGAAGCAGAGGGCGAACGGTTCGTCATAAAAATGTTCCGGCGAGGCGGTTTTTGTTGCAGTTGGCTCATGGTTTCACTCCCTCCATAATCGGTGTTGAACGGTTTGCAAAACTTAATATGATGATTGTATGACGAATAACGCGCTCGTGCCATGCACTCAAATCAAACATGGTTTTCAGACGGCCTTATCCATTTCGCGTTATTATTTCCATTTTATTGTTGAAAGAAACGCCATGCCCGCCGTGATTACATCCCCGAAAAACTCGCCGCCGCACTAGCCTTGTTTGCCGAAACCCTGCTGGCCGCGCTGCCGCAAAAAGCAGCCTGCACCGTATCGGGTGCGGGTGGCGGCTTTGAAAGCCGAAGTGTCTTATTCGCCCGAACTGGATTTGTGGTACGCCATGCAGCCGCAGACAAAAAAATGCTGGAACGGCTTCGGCATCGGCCAGCCTGCGGCCGGCAAAAAGGTGTCGATTGCGGCGGAAATCAATTTCCCTGCCGAAGGCTTAGAACAAATGCGGTGTCCGGTGTGTTCGCGGAAGATGGCAACGGCGGCGTTTGGGTGCTGCACCGCGGCAAAATCCGCGGCGGCAAGGAATTATTTTTCCGCCATTTCGGCGGCGAAACGCTGACAGCGGACGACGGCGCAAAAGAAGAAAACGTTTGCCCTGGTCGGACGGCTGGACGATGCGGATTTTGCGGCCAAACTGGCGGCGTTTGTGAAGAAATTCTGCGGATTAAGGCGGCGGCAAAAAGCATGCGGATAATCGGAATCCAGCTAAAAATCAATGTAAAGAAGCTGTGTTTTTGGAGGATGACGGAAAAATCAATCCGTCTTTTATCAATGCCGTCTTAAGCAAAACAGTATGCTTTTGCCAAAAATCCCATATCAATTTTGATGCAGGCATCGTTCTTCCTGCATCAAATGTACCCCTATCTTGATAGAGACCGTCTGAAAAACAGTTGCCGCAATATTTTCAGACGGCCTACCGTATTCGCTCATGCACGATATGGTTTTGCCTGCCTTGTTTGGCTTCGCCGCGTTTTAAAGCTGCTGAAATAAGGACGGTTTGTCTGCCTCCAGTGCTTCGGCTAGAATGCCCGTCCGCACCCGCTCGATATTTCTAAGAAAAATACCATGTCCGCACCATCCAATCATATGCCGCCCCTTTGCTGGTGGTCGGCTGCGTCGTCTTCGGCCTCGGCAGCCTGATTGTCAAATTCGTCCCCGTCGGTGCTTATGCCATCGCGTGGTGGCGGCTGCTGATTTCCGGCTTGGTCTTTTGGTTTCTGGCACGGCGTTTCGGCCAGAAACTGCCGCGCAGCAAAAACAGCCCTTGCCTATGCCCTGCTCTCGGGTGCCGCACTCGGCATCGATTTGGCTTTGTGGCACGAAAGCATTTACAGCGTCGGCCCGGGCATTTCCACCCTGCTCAACAGTTTGCAGATTTTTTCCTTGCCGCCATCGGCTTTTTCCTGTTTGACGAGAGGCTGAACAAGCTGCAAATCTTCAGCCTGATTATGGCTGTCGGCGGCGTGGCGATGATTGCATTTCCCGAGTTCGGCCATAACGGCAATGCGGTTTGGGGTTTGTCAGCGGCATTATTTCGGGCGGGATGCTGGCGTTGTCGATGACGTTTATCCGCAAAACGCATCAGGCCGAACCGACCGCGCTGTTTCCCATGATGCTGCTGGTCAGCATCGGCGGCGTGTTGGCGTTGCTGGTGCCGACTTTGGTCTTCGACTGGGGCCAGCTGTATCCCGCCACGGCGCGCGACATCGGGCTGGTTTTGGTTTACGGCGCGGTTATGCAGTGTTTCGCCTGGGGTTTGATTGCCTACGCCATCCCGCTGCTGTCGTTGTCGCCGACCGGCCTTCTGCTGCTGAGCGAACCCGTTGCCGCCTTGTTAATCGATTATTTCTGGCTCGACAAACCGATTAACGCCGTACAATGGGGCGGTGCCGCGTTGACCTTGCTGGCGATTTACTTAGGTTCGCTGAAAACAAAGGCGCATTGAGCCGCCGAATCTCCCTATCCAGCCTGCCTTTCGTGTAGAATCACGCCCTTATCCCACAGGCCGTCTGAAAAACCGATGAATAAGTTTGCCCAAGCCCTTTCCGCCGCACTCGACCTCTGCGTCGCCACCAAAGAAATCAGCGTTTCCGGCCACCCCGTCGGCTTTATGTACCGCGAAGAGCCGGTTTTCGACAACGATAGCGGCTGGCGTTTTTCAGCGGCGACGAAAGCGACAGCTACACCGACAATCCCTGACAACTTCACCGTGTGCGGCATCGGAGAAATCACCGCATCCAATCCCGACATCCCTGCCGCTGCTTCGAGGAAAAGGCAGGCGCGTGGGAGTGGGCGGAAGAAGGATTTCAAGCCGTCAGCGACTGGCAGCCGAAAGAATAAAACCGTTTTTCAGACGGCCTCGGGCCGTCTGAACGTATTGAACACACGCCGCAGCGCGTCAAAGCGGAACATCCGCCCTGCCGTATTCGGTCAGGGGTATCAACCCGAAAAGGAAATCATCGCGAACATCATAGAACCGAACCTGAACGGCGAGCATCTGCGTATCGGCATCGTCAAGCGCGCTTTACCAACGAAGTGGGCTCAGCCATGCTCAAAGCCACCGTAGAAAAACTGCACGAACTGGGCGTGAAGGACGACAACATCACCGTAACCACCGTACCCGGCGCATTGGACGTACCGCTGGTGCTGCAATCGATGGCCGGCACGCAACGCTTTGACGCACTGATTGCCATCGGTTGCGTTATCCGCGGCGAAACCTATCATTTCGAATTGGTCTCAAACGAATCGGCCGCCGGCATCACCCGCTTGACTCTGGATTACAGCATCCCCGTCGCCAATGCCATCCTGACCACCGAAAACGACGAACAGGCACATGCCCGCATCGTTGAAAAAGCGCAGGATGCCGCAGTCGTGGCCGTGGAGTGCGGCAATTTGATCAACTTCTTCCTCGGTGAACAAGAAGACTGAGGCCGTCTGAAAGGAACCCGATATGAAAACCAGCCCCCGCCGCCGCGCCGCAAATTCACCGTCAAGCCCTCTATCAGGCGGCCTTGAACCAGGCCTCCGCACCCGAAGTGGCGAAAAACATCCGCGAAGCCGCCGACTTCAAACGTGCAGATGCCGATTTGTTCACGCCCTGTTTTCGGCGCGCACGGCAACAGCGCGGAATACATGCAAATCATCCGCCCCCTGCTCGACCGCGATGAAAAAGACATCAACCCGATTGAGCGCGGCATCCTGCTGATGGCCTGCCACGAACTGAGTGCGATGCCCGAAACACCATATCCGGTGATCATCAACGAAGCCATCGAAGTCACCAAAACCTTCGGCGGCACCGACAGCCACAAATTCATCAACGGCATTTTTGGACAAACTATCGGTACAACTGCGTCCAAACGATCCGAAACGCACGCCATAAACAAAACAGCATCCGCATATAGAAACAGGCCGTCTGGAAACACCCGCTTTCGCAGCGACATTTTCAGACGGCCTGTTTTTAATCGGACGGCTTAACGGGAGCGTTTGTAAAGCGCCATATTCTGTTCGGCCGCATCCTGCGCCAAATCACGGTTTTGGCGGTAAATGTCTTTATATTTTCCTGAATCTGTGCGTCGGTCAAACCTTTGCCCTGCTCTTTGATTTGAATGTTGAATAACTCGATGTCAGTCTCGAATTTTTAATCCACAAATCGCGCAGTCCGACCACATCCTGATCTTTTCACCTGCAAGGTTTTCAATTTTTCCACCGCATCACGGTACAGATTGATATTGCTTTGGTAAATTTCGACGGCCAGTTTGTTTTTCTGCGCCTCATCTTTGGACTTGCCGAATTCAGCAACCTTCTGCCTCATTTCGTCGGAATCCAGATAAGTGGAACTCTGTACGCCGATTTCTTCAATTGCTTTCAACAACACCAAGGCATCGGCTTTTAAACGCCGGATCTTCGTTGTTGTTGCCTGCTGCGGAACGGGCGCATGAGTCCCGCTTGCGGCAGCGGCTTCTGGATCTACCGAAGAGCGGAAACAGCTGAAGAAGCAACGGGTTGGGCATCGAACGCGGCAGGCTTGGTACTGTTTTCCGGCTGACAAGCAGTCAGAGCCAATGCAGACAATAGGGCGGTGAAGCGTAGGGTTTGTTTCATCATTATGCTTTCAATTCAAACAGATAAAAATAAAAATAAAATGGAAATTTAAACTGCGGGGGTTTTTCAGACGGCCTATTCTTCGTTGCCGTTTTTCCACCCGCACACTGTGAGTCAATCAGGCCGGGCTGCACAAAGGCTGCCGCGCCCGACGATTTGCTGGCCGACAGGGCGTTGCAGATAGTTCTCATCGATGTCGCCGGTCAGATAGAGGCCGCTGAAGCAGGAATCGTCGAAAGCCTCGATTTTTCGGATTCATCTCGCGGATAACGGCTTTCAATTCGTCCAAATTCTGAAACACGCAGCCGTCGGCACTGATTTCCGCTGCAACTTCGGCCGCCGTGCGTCCGTTGGCAATCAGCTCTTCCCGGGTCGGCATATCGATGCCGTAAAACATTCAGGTAGCGCACTTCCGGCGCGGCGAGGCAAAAACACTTTTTCCGCGCCGGAGGCTTTTTGCCATTTCGACAATTTCCCGGCTGGTGGTTCCGCGTACGATGGAATCATCCACCAGCAGGATGTTTTTGCCTTTAAACTCGCTGTCCATCGGATTCAGCTTCTGCCGCACGGATTTTTACGCGTCGCCTGTCCGGGCATGATGAAGGTACGGCCGATGTAGCGGTTTTTGATGAACCCTTCGCGATACGGTTTGCCCAAATATGCGGCGAGCTCCATCGCGCTGGGGCGGCTGGTATCGGGAATCGGCATCACGACGTCGATTTGGCTCAAGTCCAACTCCTTTTGACTTTTTCCGCCAGTTTAACCCCATATTGACGCGTGCCTGATAAACGGACACGCCGTCGATAACGGAATCGGGCGGGCAAAAATAAACATATTCGAACAGGCAGGGCGCAAGTTTGCTTTGACGGGCGCATTGGCGGCTGTACAGTTTGCCGTCAAGGGTGATGAATACGGCCTCGCCCGGCGCGATGTCGCGCTCAATTCGAAAGCCAGGCTGTTGAAAACGACGGATTCGAGGCCACACCCCAATCGGTTTCGCCTTTATCGTTGGTCTCGTTTGCCCAACACCAGCGGACGGATGCCGTACGGGTCGCGGAAGGCCAACAAGCCGTAGCCCTGCAATCAGGCCACCACACCGTACGCACCGCGCACCCGGCGGTGCAGTTCGCCGACAGCGTGAAAATATGGTCGATTTCCAACCCATGGCCGTCTGAAGCGGCAACCTCGCGATGCAGTTCGTGCGCCAAAACGTTCAGCAGCACTTCGGAATCTGAACCGGTATTCACATGGCGCAGGTGTTTGTCGCACACGCTTTGGTACAGCTCGTCGGTATTGGTCAGATTGCCGTTTAGTGCGCCAGCACGATGCCGAACGGAGAACTGACGCCAAAGCGGCTGCGCCTCAGCCGTGCTGCCCGCATTACCCGCCGTCGGATAGCGGACATGGCCGATGCCGACAGAACCGGTCAAATCGCGCATATTACGGGTGCGGGAACACTTCGCGCACCATGCCCTTTCCTTTGTGCATATGGAAAGTGGAACCTTCCAATGTGGCATACCGGCCGCATCCTGTCCCCTGTGCTGCAACATTTGCAGACATCATACAACAACTGGTTTACCGGTTCGTGTGCCACAAGGCCGAAAAACACCACACATTGAATTCTCCCCAACAGTTAAAAACGACGGATAGCTGACTTTTTCGCCAGATATTCCGGCAAGTACGGCACTGACACGAAGCCGCTCCTTCGAAAAATGGCGAACTGTAAGCATTCTGCCATTCATCGCTCTTTTGGCAAATCGGTAAAAGCGCAAACCAAAACGACCAGTGTGACCACGGCAAAACCGCGCAGCAGGCCGAACACCGCGCCGAGAAAAACGGTTCACGCCCCCAAACCGATGTGCCTTGATTGCACCGGTCAGCAGGGAGCGTACAGCAGCAGCAAAGCGGCGGCAAACCCCGGAAATAAAGCCCGCCACGGCCGCCAAAGCAGACGGCCGGATAAAGCTGAAAAACCGTCTCGGCAAAGGCTGGGCCGCCATTTTGCCGCAATCAGACTCAGCACCCAGCTGACCAAAGACAACACTTCTCCAACCAGGCCGCGCATCATGGCCAGCACCACGGAGAGGCCGATGGCACATAAAAGCAAATATATCGAATAAGGTCATTTCGTTATCAAGGGGCAGCCATTATGGTGGCCGTCTGAAAAATCCTGCTTCGGGCAAAATACGTCAGGCCGTCTGAAAATACCGTATGCAGCACTTTTTCAGACGGCCTTTTTCAGGCTATTTACTCAAAAATCACCACGCCGTCGACACCTTGCAGGCGGATTTTTCGCCAAAGCATTCTGTGCCGCTTCCTGGCTGCTGAAACTACCGGTGCGTACGCGGTAGACCTCTGCCTTTGGCTGTGTCTACTTCGTTGATGGAGGCACTGTATCCGGCATCCGCCAAACGTTGCTGGACTTTTTGGCCTGCGCCTGCGAATTATAAGCACCTGCCTGTATCATCGCACGCCGGCCTTTCTGGTTATTCAATATTTCCTTCGGATCAGCCTCAGGCTTGGATTTGTTTTCCAATGCTCTGCTGGGCTTTGTTGCCGGCGGTTTTTCGCGTCGTCGCGTTTTTCTGTTCGGCCAACCGCTTATCTTCTTCAGCCCTTTTTCGCTTCGGCCTGTTTGCGCTCTTCCAAACGTTTTCCGCTCGGCCAAACGTTTTTCTTCTTCCGCTACTTTTTGCTTCGGCCTGTTTGAGTTCTTCCAGCCGTTTCTTGCGTTCGGCCAGACGTTTTTCCTCATCCGCTATTTTCGCTTCGGTCTGTTTGCGTTCTTCCAAACGTTTTCTGCTCGGCAAGCGTTTTTCCTCGGCTGCTTTTTCGCGTCGTCGCGTTTTTCTGTTCAGCCAGACGCTTCTCTTCTTCAGCCTTTTTCATTTCGGCCTGTTTGCGCTCTTCCAAACGCTTTTTCTGCTCGGCCAGACGTTTTTCTTCCTCAGCCTTTTTCATTTCAGCTTGTTTTGCGCTCTTCCAAACGTTTTTCTGTTCAGCCAGGCGTTTTTCTTCCTCAGCCTTTTTCATTTCAGCTTGTTTGCGCTCTTCCAAACGCTTTTTCTGTTCAGCTAGACGTTTTTCTTCCTCAGCCTTTTTTCATTTCAGCTTGTTTGCGCTCTTCCAAACGTTTTTCTGCTCGGCCAAGCGTTTTTCTTCCTCCGCCTTTTTCATTTCAGCTTGTTTTGCGCTCTTCCAAACGTTTTTCTGCTCGGCTAAGCGCTTTTTCTTCCTCCGCCTTTTTCATTTCGGCCTGCTTGCGTTCTTCACGCTGTTGTTTCAATTCGGCCAGGCGTTCTTCTTCTTTCAAACGCTTTTCTTCCGCGCGCTGTTTCGCTTCCAGCCTTTTGTTCTTTAGCCTGTCTTCGGCGAGGGGCGTTTTTCCTCGGCTTCCTGTTTTTGTTTGGCCAAGCAGGCTTCTTCTTCCGTTGGCGCGTTCGGCTGCTTCTCTTCTGCCGCCAAACGATCGGCTTCGGCTTTCCGTTCCGCTATTTCCTGGCTTTTTCTTCAGCCTGGCGTTTAGCCTCGGCTGCTTTTGCGCTGCTTTGCGCTCGGCTTTTTCCGCTGCCTGTTTGTTGCTGTTGTTGATGGTTATGGCGGGAAGCGGCTGCCGGTCGTAATCATTGTTGGGTTCGGCTTTTTACCACGGTGTACGTTGCCGTCGTCGCCTTGCGCTTCTACTGTTTCCTGGCCTTCCTTCAATTCATATACGGGCGGCACTTCCTTGGCCTTTTCAGACGGCATCTCGAAGGTGTCGCTGGCGGCTTCATCCTGAGTCGAACTGCCGCCGGCAAGCAGCGGATTTTCAATTCGTCTTGTCTGGTTTTGCCGCCCGCAGGCTCGATTGGCTTGAGGGGTCAATATTTCGGGCTGCCCGCCGTCTTTATTGATGCTGATGTTCTGGGCGGCATTGCCGCCTCGTCGCCGCCGTTTACCGCGACGCCGAATACGATGCCCGCCACCAGTACCATGGCCGAGCCCCCTACCAGGCGGCGGCGGTTTTTCCGTTTTAATTGCTCGTATTCGTTCATCGAATCCAATCGTTTGTCTGCCATTTTGAACCTTGTCTGTCTTACCCGGCGGCGTGGTGTCCGGTGGGTTTGTCTTGATGTTCCATCACTTCCGCTACGGTATGGAAGGAACCGAAGGCCACAATTCTATCATTTTCCGTACTGTCGGCAAAAGCGGCGTGATACGCCGAGGGCAATGTCGCCGAACATTCGGATATTGGCGATTCCGTGCGCTTCCAGTTTGGCCTGCAGTGCGCTGCATCCATGCCCCGCAGCAGATGGAGCGGGGCGACGTACCAAACGTCGAACTGGTCTTCTCACGATTTCCAATACGCCGTCTATGTCTTTGTCAGCCAACATGCTGAATACGGCCGTCCGTTTTTGCGCGAAAGGCAAGCCGATGAGGCTTTGGCGCATGGCGCGGGCGGCGTGCGGGTTGTGGCTGACATCCCAGACGGTCAGCGGCCGTCCGGGCAGCACTTGAAGCGGCCGGGGTTTTTCCGCCGACAGCAGGCCGCGTTTGATTGCCCCTCACGTCAATCGGCAGGGCGGTCGCCCAGGCATTCGACAACGGCCAGGCGACTGAGGCATTGCAATTCGATAGCCGCCGCGCAAGGCCGGCATGGGCAGGGCGTTGCGGTTGCGTTTGAGGCCGTCTGAAAAAGCGTGCCGTGTTCGGGATGGAAACGGAACGACCATTGTTGGTTTTCCAATTTGCCGAAACTGAAATCGCGTTTGGCCAACAGCAGCTGCGTGCCGATGTCGGCGGCATGTGCGGCCAACGACTCGCGGCGGCGGATTTTGCCCGCAGACGGCCGGTCTGCCCGCGCGGAAAAATCCCGGCCTTTTCAAAAACCGACCTGTTCGACCGTATCGCCCAAAAACGCCTGATGATCCAAATCAATGCTGGTTACCGCCGCGACGTCGCCGTCAAATACGTTTACCGCATCCAAACGCTCGCCGAGGCCGACTTCCAATATCATCACGTCCACACGTTCGCGTAGGAAAATATCCACTGCGGCCAAGGTATTGAACTCGAAATAAGTCAGCGAGAAACTATCGCCACGCGCCGCTTCGATGCGCTCAAATGAGGCGGTTATGGCTTCGTCCGGCACAGGCACGCCGTTTACGGCAATCCGTTCGTTGTAGCGCAAAAGGTGCGGGCTGGTCAGCGTGCCGGTTTTGAAACCGGCCTCTTTGTAGATATGGGTCAGGAAGGCGCAGACCGAACCTTTGCCGTTGAGTGCCGCCCACTACGATGACGGGAGCATTCCGGCTGCAATGCTATCCGCCGGCGCACTTCGCCGACGCGTTCCAAACCCATGTCGATTACGCCGTTGCTGTGTGCCGTTTCCAGATGGGAAAGCCATTCACCAAGAGATTTCATTTGTTTGCCTTCTGTTTGCTGTTTGATATAGTAGGCCGTCTGAAAACCTGTTTTGTGTCGCACGGCGGCTTTCAGACGGCCCTCAATTCTTAGCCGGCAGATCTGGCCAATTCGGCACGCATCTGCCCGATAACCGCTTTGTAATCGGGCTGCCCGAAAAATCGCCGATCCCGCCACGAAGGTATCCGCTCCGGCAGCCGCCAGCGGCAATATTGCCGACTTTGATGCCGCCGTCTACCTCCAAAGCAATCCGCCTGCCCGCAACCACCCGATATTCATCCAATAAAGCGCGAGTACGGCGGATTTTCTCCAAAGTATGCGGAATAAAGCCCTGCCCGCCGAATCCCGGATTGACCGACATCAGCAGCACCATATCCAAACGGTCGAGCACGTTTTTCCAAAACTGATACCGAAGTCGCCGGATTCAATACCAATCCGGCCTGACAGCCGTTCGCGAATCAGGCTCAAACTGCGGTCCACATGGCGGCTGGCTTCGGATGGAAGGTAATGATATCCGCCCCGCTTTGGCAAACGCAACAATCAAATCGTCCACCGGCTCCACCCATCAGGTGAACGTCTACCGGCACCGAAGTATAAGGTTTCAGCGCGGCGCACACCATAGGGCCGAAAGTCAGATTGGGCACATAATGATTATCCATCACATCGAAATGAATCAAATCCGCCCCGGCCTCGACAACGCTGCCGACTTCCTCGCCCAATCTGGCAAAATCGGCAGATAAAATGCCGAGGCATACGGAATTTCTGCATAGCGACTTCCTTTTTCCTGAAAATGGCGCACAACCGGTTCGTTCTTTTTGCCTCGACGGGCCGCTGCGTATCAACGGGCCGTCTGCATTTTCATTCAATATAAAAATTTTTGAAATTGTATTTTCACAACAAAAACGGTGCGGCAAACCGTTAAAACCGGCAGAGCGCATAATATTTAATCAATCGTTATTTGTTTTACCCAAGTTTACGGCTATTATACCGTGTTTGACACGTCGTCCCTGTATATTTTCCGCCTTAATTTCGAAGCCCGAACAGAAGATAAGAAGGTCGCACCGTGCTTACTCCATCCGAACGCCGAATCCTGGGTATCCTCGCCGTCAGCGCGCCCTTAAGCTGCCCTGTCCCTCCCGCTTCGGCCCTGACCATTCAGGATTTTCATCCGAACTGCGACATCCGCCAACTGAACCTGAGCCGCGATCAATACGAATCCTTGCGTGGCCTGCGCGGCGAATACAAGCAGGCTGTGGAAAAGCTGAACCTGCAAAACAGGGGAAGCGAACGCCCGCTTCGGGACAACCTGCTGCGCGTATTGTCCAATCCGCACTTCGACGAAAGGCAGGCCCAGCGTTATGTCAGCGAACGGTACGGCTACGGCCTGCAATTCGCGGTGGACGAGTGTCCGTTCAGCATAAGTTTTATCATTCGCTGACACCCGCCCAGCAGCGGATTTGGCTGCAAAGTGCCTGTATTGAACCGCTGCAGAAATATCAAACCCGACCTGTTGCCGCATCAACGGCATCATGGTCGGGTTTGTCGCATTCAGGCGAATGTCAATGTTTTCAGACGGCCTGAAAAGCATGATCCGGGCCGTCTGAAATCCCTGCCCTATTCCGCCTCCTCAAAGCCCGTTACCTGCAGCCCGAAACCGTTCAAACCGTTCATAGAGGAAGGCTTGCCCATCACGCGCATTTTCTGCACGCCCAGTCCGGCCAGAATCTGCGCACCGATGCCGTAGGCTTTTCCTGTCCCATTTTTCACTTGGAAACTGTTTTTCGGCAGGTGCGCTCAGCAGCGCGGAACCGTCCTCCGTGCGGTGCAGCAGGATGGCTACCCCGCTTTCGGCCTGACTGAGGTGCGACAGTGCCGTAGGCAGCGGCCAAGAATGGTTGGGGTCGATTGGTGAGTCCATCGCGCTGAACGGCTCGTGCACGCGCACCAACGTTTCCCCGTCGGCGGAAATTTCGCCTTTCACCAATGCAAGATGGGTTTCGCCCGACAGCTTGTCCACATAAACGTGCTGGCGGAACTCGCCCCAAGGCGTATGAACCAGCGTATCGCCCATCTCCTCCAACAGGCTTTCCGTGCGGCTGCGGTATTCGATTAAGTCGGCAATCGTGCCGATTTTGATCGCGTTCTTCGGCAAACTTCATCAGTTCGGGCATACGCGCCATCGTGCCGTCGTCGTTCAGAATCTCGCAAATCACGCCGGCGGGCATCAGGCCGCTCATCTGTGCCAAATCCACCGCCGCCTCGGTGTGCCCGGCGCGCACCAACACACCGCCCTTTTGCGAACGCAGCGGGAAAATATGTCCGGGCTGGACGATGTCTTCCGGCCGTACTTCGGGCGAAACGGCCGTCTGAATAGTGTGCGCGCGGTCGGCGGCGGAAATACCCGTACTGATGCCTTGCGCGGCTTCGATGGAAACGGTGAAATTGGTGCCGTATTGCGCGCCGTTTTTCTGCGTCATCTGCGGCAGGCAGGCGGTCCGCAATTCGTCGTTCATCGGCAGCGCAAACCAGCCCGCGCGCGTGTTTAATCATAGTTAATCGCCTGCGTGGGTAACGAATTGTGCGGCCATCACCAAATCGCCTTCGTTTTCGCGGTCTTCGGCGTCGGTGATAATGACCATTTTGCCGGCCTTGATGTCGGCCAGGATTTCGGGAATGGTGGAAACGGCTGTCATGGTGTGTTTACCTTCTTGTACCTTTTGGGACGGGGCGTGGACGGTATCGAGCCACATGGCGGGCATCGCGGCGGCCTGTTCGATTTTGCGGGCCTTCTTTTCGCCGAAAGATTTGTTTTTCAACAGGGCGGAAAGTTCGCCGGGATTGACGGCGGCGGTTTTGGGCGAAGAGTGCCTGCCTCGCCGCCGCAGCGTTCGTCTATCCACTGCCGCAGGTTGGCGCGGCGCAGTTCGGTGATATTCATGCGAAAGTTTACTGAATAGTATGGAAGCGGCATTGTATGCCTTTATTTACCGTCAAGTAAACATTTTGCCTATTTGCAGTCGGAAAAACGTTTTTCAGACGGCCTCATCCTCGCGGATGGTGCTCGGAGACGATATTTTTCAGCCGTTCGTTGGCGACATGGGTGTAGATTTGGGTGGTGCTGATATCGGCATGGCCGAGCAGGCTGAACGACGCGCAAATCCGCGCCGTGATCTGACCAGATGGTGGCAAAGGCATGGCGCAGGCTGTGCGGGCTGAGATGGCGGATGCTGGCCGCTTCGGCATACTTGTCGACAATCATCCATGCCAGCTGGCGGCTGATGCCGTTGCGCTTCTGTCCGACGAACAATTCGTCGCAGCGGGCGTTTTTCAGTAAAACGGGACGGGCCTGCACCAGATAACGTTCTATCAATATGAGGCTTCTTCGCCCATCGGCGCAAACGCTGTTTGCCGCCTTTGCCGATGGTAACGACCAGGCCGCGCTGCAAATCGATTTCGCAACGTCAGCTTGACCGCCTCGCTGACGCGCAGCCCGGAGGCATACATCAATTCCAACAAAGCCTTTGTCGCGCAGGCCGTGCGGGCTGTCGGTATCGGGGGCGGCCAGCAGCATTTCGATTTGGCTTTCGCTCACGATGGCGGGCAGGGTGCGTCTGCTTGCAGCGCGGTCAGATATTCGGTCGGGTCATTGGAAAGCTGTTCCGTTTCCAGCAGCCAGCCGTAAAACCGTTTGCAGGCCGACAATGCCCGCGCCTGCGAACGCGTTTTTCGTCGGGATGGTAAACGGCGGCAGCCAAACTACTGCCGACGGCCGACAGCCAGTCCTCACCCTGCCCCGCCAAACGGACGGCGATTTTGTTCAAATCGCGCCGGTAGGCCGCCAGCGTATTCGCACTCAAACGTTCCTGAAGCCAAAAGATGGTCGAGAAAAACGGTCGGTCAAATCACTCATGGTTTTCAGACGGCCTTCAGCATCCAATCACTTCCTGCGCATGATCCGGCCACTTTGACTTTGCGCCATTCGTGCGAAATTTCGCCGTTTTCGTCAGCACGAACGTGCTGCGCTCGATACCCAGCGATTCCTTGCCGTAGAGTTTTTTCAGCTTGATAACGTCAAACTGCTTACAGACGGCCTCATCTTTGTCGCTCAATAATTCAAATTGGAAGGCCTGTTTGGCGCAAAAATTCTGATGCGATTTCACGCCGTCGCGCGAAATACCCACCACCGTATAACCCAAAGCCTGAAACTCCGGCAGCAGGCGGTTGAACTCAAACCCTCGGTGGTACAGCCGGGCGTGCTGTCTTTCGGATAAAAATAAACCACCAGCGGCAGATGGCCGGCAGAATCGAAATCGCTGCCGGACGATGACGGCAAAAGTAAATTGATACGGCATTTCGCACTCCTGAAAAAGCGCGATGGTAGGCCGTCTGAAAACAATAGGCAAGGCTTGGAAGGCACATCTTCTTTTTCAGACGGCCACTTATCCACAGTTTACCTATTTTAACGCTTGACTTATCCACAGGAGGCTCTACTATAGCGTGGCATGAAAATCAAACCGAGTAAGGAGTCATCATGAGATTCGACAAATTAACCGCCAAATTCCAACAAGCCCTTGCAGAAGCTCAGAGTTTGGCGTTGGCTGCGGACAGCAGCTATCTGGAAGCAGGCTTCGTGCTGAAAGCCCTGCTTGACGATCAAAACAGCGGAGCCGCTGCGCTCTTTGGCTCATGCGGGCGTGAATGTGCCACAGGTGAAACAGCGTTTGCAGCAGCATTTAAACAGCCTGCCGAAAGTATCCGGCCAAGGCGGCGATATTCTGCCCAGCCGCGAATTGCAGGCGGTGTTGAACCCTGATGGACAAAGCCGCAACCAAACGCGGTGATGCCTATATCGCCAGCGAACTTTCCTGCTTGCCTTAGTACAGCAGAACGATGCGACCGGCAAAATCCTGGAAAGAAGCCCGGTGCGACCGAACAAAACATCAATGCCGCGATTGACGCGGTACGAGGAGGACAAAAACGAACGATGCCAATGCCGAAGACCAGCGCGATGCTTTGAAAAAAATACACGCTCGACCTGACCCAGCGCGCCCGCGACGGCAAACTCGACCCCGTTATCGGTCGCGACGACGAAATCCGCCGTGCGATTCAGGTATTGCAACGCCGCACTCAAAAACAACCCCGTGCTGATCGGCGAACCGGGCGTGGGTGAAAACGGCCATCGTCGAAGGCTTGGCGCAACGCATCGTCAACGGCGAAGTACGAATCCCTGCGCAACAAACGCCTGCTGGTTTTGGTTGGCGGCATTGATTGCTGGTGCGCGAAATACCGCGGCGAATTTGAAGAGCGTCTGAAAGGCGTGTTGAACGATTTGGCGAAAGACGACAGCAACACCCTGATTTTCATTGACGAAATCCATACTTTGGTCGGTGCGGGCAAAACCGACGGCGCGATGGATGCGGGCAATATGTTGAAACCGGCTTTGGCTCGCGGCGAACTGCACTGTATCGGCGCGACCACCCTGGACGAATACCGCCAATACATCGAAAAAGACGCGGCACTCGAACGCCGCTTCCAAAAGTATTGGTCGGAGAACCCAGCGTGGAAGACACCATCGCCATCCTGCGCGGTTTGCAGGAGCGTTATGAAATCCACCACGGCATCGACATTACCGACCCCGCCATCGTTGCCGCCGCAGGTTGAGCGACCGCTACATTACCGACCGCTTCCTACCTGATAAAGCGATTGATTTGATTGACGAGCCGCCAGCCGCATCAAAAATGGAGCTGGACAGCAAACCGAGCAGATGGAGCAAACTCGACCGCCGAATCATCCAGCTCAAAATGGAAAAATGCACGTTGCCGAAAAAGCGACGACGCCAGCAAAACGTTTGGAACTGATAGACGAAGAAATCGACGGCCTGCAAAAAGAATACGCCGATTTGGACGAAATCTGGAAAAGCCGAAAAGCCGCGTCTTCCAGCACCGCCGACATTAAGAAACAGATGGACGACATCAAAGTCAAAATCGAGCACGGGCCAAACGCCGAGGCGACTTCGCCCGCGCGTCCGAACTCGAATACGGCGAGTTGCCGAGTGGGCGCACAGTTGCAGGCGGCGGAAAGCAACTCCGACGGCAAAACAAAACAAACTCTTCCGTACCGGAAGTCGGCGCGGACGAGTGGCCGAAATCGTATCGCGGCTGACCGGCATCCCTGTGTCCAAAATGATGGAAGGCGAGACGCGACAAGCTGCTGAAAATGGAGGAAGTATTGCACCGCCGCGTGGTCGGTCAAGACGAAGCCGTGCGTGCCGTGTCCGACGCCATCCGCCGCAGCCGTTCCGGTCTTGCCGATCCGAACAAACCCTACGGCAGCTTCCTGTTCCTAGGGTCCGACCGGTGTGGGTAAGACCGAGTTGTGCAAAGCCCTGGCTGGTTTCCTGTTTGACAGCGAGGACCACCTCATCCGTATCGACATGTCCGAATACATGGAAAAACACGCCGTTGCCCGCTTAATCGGTGCGCCTCCGGGCTACGTCGGCTACGAAGAAGGCGGCTACCTGACCGAACAAGTCCGCCGCAAACCGTACAGCGTGATTCTGCTGGACGAAGTGGAAAAAGCCCATCCCGACGTGTTCAATATTCTGTTGCAAGTATTGGATGACGGCCGCTTGACCGACGGACAAAGGCCGCACCGTGGACTTCAAAAACACTGTTATCGTCATGACTTCCAACATCGGCAGCCAGCACATCCAACAAATGGGTACGCAGGACTACGAAGCTGTGAAAGAAGCGGTGATGGAAGAAGTGAGCTCTACTTCCGCCCCGAAATGATCAACCGCATCGACGAAGTGGTCGTGTTCCACGGACTGAATCAGGAGAATATCCGCAACATCGCCAAAATCCAGCTCAAAGGCTTGGAAAAACGTTTGGAAAGCGCAGCACCTGCACCTGAAAGTGGACGATGCCGCCTTGGATTTGATTGCCCTAAGCCGGTTTCGACCCCGTGTGCGGCGCACGCCCGCTCAAACGCGCCATCCAGTCGGAAATCGAAAACCCACTGGCCAAAAGCCCTGCTCGAAGGCAAATACGCGTCCGACAGCACGATTCATGTAGAAAGAAGAGGGCGGCAAGCTGGTGTTTGCCTGATTTGAACGCAGTATAAAAATAATAGGCCGTCTGAAAATCCCGCAACGGGGTTTTCAGACGGCTCTTCCTAGCAATTAAATAATCTCGATACAAAACATTCGGCAAATGCTTTAGTCCTTCGTTATAATATACGTCGTATGCACTTTCGCATATTTTAAAGTTAGGACAAACAAATGAAAATGAAAATGAAAGCTTGCCCTAGTAACGGCTGCCGCATTGGGTTTAACCGCTTGTGAAACAAAGACAAACAGGCATCCGCACCGGCACCTGACGCCCCCGCACAAACCGCCTCAGGCAATACGGCAGGCACTCCCGCACCTGCCGACAAACAGGCTGAAGAAGCCAAACCCGTGGTTTCTTCAGGCACTTTCCTGGCTGATGCCGCTGCCCTGCAAGCTGCAGAAGATGCATTGAAAGCCCTGCCGCAATTCGGCGGCAAAACCGGTTAACATTTTCCAAAAATATCCATTTCTATGGCGGCGAGCGTCCGCGCATCATTGCGAAATCCAAGACCCCAATAATCCGGACAATATCGACCACTATGAATTTGAAGACGGCAAATGGAGCGAACTGCAACCGGTCACGCATTTCCGGCGGCGGCAATATGAAAGACAATGTGTTCCCTTTGGCTGAAATCAAGTTTGCCGATATTGCGAAAATCGCTCAGGTTTTCAACGAAAAAGCCAAAGAAGTAAACGCGGAAGGTGCGGAGTTGGATCATGTGTACTACTCTTTGTTTTGTAGCCGACAGGCAAAACCAAATGATACCAGCAATCTCTCAACCGACCGTGCGGAATACAGAGTTTGAGTTTAACAAAGACGGTTCTTTGAAAAGCTTTTAAAAACGTTAATCGTTAAGTAGCCGTGCCTTTTGAACGGCGATGCTTATGCGGTAGTGCATGGTCAAGGTTCGCCGCTCAGACAGTCAGGCTCAATTTAGAGGCCGTCTGAAAATCCTGCAACGGGGTTTTCAGACGGCCTTTGTTTATTTTTCCGCCAACAGGCTCAGGAGAAGTTTTTTTTCTGCGTCGTTGAGGCCGCCCTTCGACGGTTTTTCTTTTTCAGTGCTTCGAGTTGCGCATGGCGGAATTCTTTGATCAGTTTTCTCATGCCGTCTGAAAAGGCGGTTTCGTTTTCTTCGCCGCCGTCTTCGCCGTCATCCAAACCGCCGGCTTGATAAATCTGCTGCAATACATTGCCGGTGTCGGTGTCGCGGAAGTGTTCCCAAATGCGCGCACGATCGTGGCGGATGCTGCCGGAGAGGATGAAGTCGGCGATGTTGGCCAGGCAGGCGGTATCGCCTTCGAGGACGACGTATTCGGGCAGGCGGACGTGAACCGCCCAGGTGGGATTAGACAGCAGGCTGCGGATTTGGCGTTGCGCGAGGGTCAGCATGGCCCTGGCTGGCGGCGGGTTTCGCGCGGCAGTTTGTAGCTTTTGGCCTGTACGCGGCGCGGCGGGGTTTCTTGTCCGAGCAGGACGGCGAGGTCTGCGGGGTCGATGCCGACGAGTTCGGCCAGCCGTTGTTTGAGCAGGAAGCCGAGGGCGGGCGCGGTAATTTGTGCCAGAAGCGGTGCGGCGGTTTTCAAGAGCGCGATTTGCCTTCCTGCGTCGCCAGGTTGAGGCCGTCTGAAAGTGCCTGCTAGAAATATTCGGACAGGGTTTGCTCTGGTGGATGAGTGCGTCTTCAAATTGCGTTTTGCCGTGGGCGCGGATGTAGCTGTCGGGGTCGTGTTCGGGTGGCAGGAAGAGGAAATTGAGGGATTTGCCGTCTTTGAGCTGCGGCAGGGCGTTTTCAAGCGCGCGCCAGGCGGCTTTCCGGCCTGCGGCATCGCCGTCGAAGCAAAAATAGATTTCGTCGGACTGCCGCATCAGGATTTTGATGTGTTCGCCCGTGGTGGACGTGCCGAGTGAGGCGACGGCGTAGGGGTATGCCGAATTGCGCCAAGGCCACCACGTCCATATAGCCTTCACGACGAGTATCCGTCCTGCATCGCGCACGGCGTTGCGGGCTTCGTAGAGGCCGTAGAGGTTGCGGCCTTTGTCGAACAGCGGGTGTCGGGCGAATTGAGGTATTTGGGAGCTTGCTGTCGTCCAAAACGCGACCGCCGAAACCGATGACGCGCCCTTGCTGGTCGCGGATGGGAAACATGATGCGGTGGCGAAACGGTCGTAGTATCGGTTTTGCTCTTCGTTATGAATGACCCTGCCCGCATTCCGTCAGGGCGTTGTTGGGATAGGGCTGGAAGACTTGCGCCAGCGGCTGCCAGCCGTCGGGTGCATAACCCAATCCGTAATGGCCGATGATTTCGGCATTCAGGCCCGCGTCCGTCGAGGTATTGGCGGGCGGGCGGGTTGATTTGGAGCTGGTGGCGGTAAAAATCGGCGCAGGCTTGCAGGGTTTCTTCCAGCGTTTGCTGTTTTTTCTTGCGTTCGGCACGGATTTCCGGTGCTTCTATGCGCCTTTTTCATGCGGAACCGTCATGCCTGCGCGGTCGGCAGGTATTGGACGGCATCGGGAAACTCATGCCCTGCTGTTCCATCAGAAAGCCTATCGCACTGCCGTGCGCACCGCAGCTGAAGCAGTGGTAGAACTGTTTGCTCGGGCTGACGGAGAACGACGGCGTTTTCTTTTGTGAAACGGGCAGCAGGCCATGTAGTTCGCACCGCTTTTCTTCAACGGCACGCGTTCGTCTATGATGTCTACAATGTCGGTTTTTGGCCAGCAGGGTCGTCGATAAAGTCGGAAGGAACTCATGGGCGGCGGTTGCGGAGGATGAGGGAATACAGGATGCGGAACAACAGCAGCGCGGGTATCGTCGCCGCCATATGAGGAAGAACTTGCCGCCGCCGATACGGTCGGACACAAAAGATAACCGAACCACATAGCGGCGGCAAAGGTGGTCAAAATCACCGTCATGGTAAAGGTTTTTGTGATTCATATCGCGCTTCCTCGAATTCGGGCGGCCGGAAACCGAAGCATACCGAAAAAGCCGCCGCATTGCCATTTCCGCGCTCCGAGGCCGTCTGAAAAACTCAGCCGCCTTTTTCAGACGGCCTTCGGCTATAATCCGCTTCTTTTTTCTATTTTGGAACCCCGATGCACAGCCCGGCCTACCTGCAACAACTCGACGACAAAACCGCCCTGATCCGCCGCCTGTTTTCCGGCATCCCCATGCCCGAATGGCAGGTTTTCCCTTCACCCGAACAACATTACCGGATGCGTGCCGAATTCCGCATTTGGCACGAAGGCGACGGCATCAGCTACGCCATGTTCGAGCGCGGGCAAAAGCGGGCACAGCCTCGCTGATCCGCCTCGCCGATTTCCCCGCCGCATCTGCCGCCATCAACCGCCTGATGCCGCTTTTACTGGCCGAACTGTCCACCGACCCGTTGTTGAAAAACCGCCTCTACCAATGCGAATTCCTCAGCACCTTGCAGGCGGCGAAATGCTGGTCAGCCTGATTTACCACCGCAAACTCGACGACGATTGAAACACGCCGCCCTCGCCCTGCAGGAAAAACTCGGCATATTCATCATCGGCCGCAGCAAGGGGCAGAAACTAGTGCTGGCGCAGGATTTCGTTACCGAAACGCTGAAGGTAAACGGCAAAACCTTCCGCTACCGCCAAACGGAAGGCGGCTTCACCCAACCGAATGCCGCAGTATGCGAAAAATGCTGGAATGGGCATGCGATTGCGCCCAAACGCCAAACGGCGACCTGCTCGAACTCTATTGCGGCAACGGCAACTTCACCCTGCCGCTCTCCCGCCGCTTCCGCCGGGTTTTGGCCACCGAAGTTTCCAAAAACCTCGGTACAGGCGGCACAATGGAACATCAGAAGCAAACGGTGCGGACAACATCCGCATCGCCAGACTATCGGCAGAAGAATTCACTCGAAGCGTTTAACGGCAGCCGCGAATTCCGCCGCCCTGCAGGAACAGCAAATCGACTTGGCCGAATACGGCTTTTTCCACCGTCTTCGTCGATCCGCCGCGCGCGGTGTGGACGACGACACCTTAAAACTGCTGGCGCGTTTCGACCGCATCATCTACATCTCCTGCAACCCGGAAACCTTACGCGCCAATCTGGACGCGCTGCTGCAAACGCACACCGTGGAACGCGCCGCCCTATTCGACCAATTCCCGTTTACCGGCCACATCGAAAGCGGGCTGCTGTTATACAAAAAGGCCGTCTGAAAACGGCAAACGGCAACGCAAAAATAGGTTAAAATCCGCCGTCTGTCATTTTTTCATTCCCATCCGGAGCATTTGCGGACCAATTCGAACCCTCTTCCTTCCAACCCGAACCGCCCCCTGCACCCTGTGCAGCAGCAACCGCAAAGGCAACCAGCCGCCGCGCCTGTTTGCCGAGCCGCGCAAAGTTCCTGCCGGCGAAGGTGCGGCGTGAGATGAGGCGATGCCTGGCGGATTTTCAAAAACGCCCGGGCACATGGGTGCTGATGGTGTTTATCATGCTTCTGATTATGTTCGTCGGATCGTTTGTCCCCGGCGTCAGCATGGTTGCCAACCTGTTGCCGATATTCTTCACCGGCGGCTTTATGCTTTCCTGCGACGCGCGCTGGAAGAAGGCGGCGAACTGGAAGTCGGCTACCTTTTTCCGGCTTCAAATACAAATTCAAAGAACTGGTCATCCTGGCCCTGCTCTATGTCGTGGCAATCCTATTCATTGTGCTCATCGCGGGTATCCTGCTCGCCGCCTTTGTCGGCTTCAATTTCGGCAGCGACTTCCAAGCCGCTGTGGGCGGCAATGTTTCTGCAGAAGACTTCTTAATGGTTATATTGCTGTTTTTGATCATGCTGCTGTTTATCATTCCCGTCCAGATGACCATTGTCTTCTCTCCCGCCCTGGTCGTCCTGCACGATGTGCCGCCGTTTGAGGCAATGAAGATGAGCTTCAAAGGCTGCCTGAAAAACTTGTGGGCGTTTTTGGTCAACGGGCTGGCATGGGCGGGTATCGGACTGATTTTTCTTCGGCATCTTCTTTGCCATTATTGTTTTATCCGTCGGCGTATCCAGTATAGGCGGCGGCGATATCGGCGTCGGCCCCTGCCATCGCCATGTTCCTGCTGTTCATCCCGATATATTTTGTACTCGCCAGCCTGACCAACCTTACCTCTTACACCTGCTACCGCAGCATCTGGACCGATCCGCCGCTGCGCCTGGCAACGGCCGTTAAACCTCAATCCGAAGGCCGTCTGAAAAACTGCTTGGCAGGCTTTCAGACGGCCTTCAGTCAGTCATCCGACAGCGGTACGCGCAAGGCAAGACGGCATATGTGATACGGCAAAGCCGCAACTCGCTGCCTTATCCCGAAAAATTCATTTGACCCGCCATACGAAAGGCCGTCTGAAAACCTGCCAAGCGGTTTTTCAGACGGCCTTGCGTTGCGAAGTTTGATGTTTAATAACGGTCGGCAATCAAGCCGTTTTCGTCCCAGAAAGTGCGGCTGATCAATTCGTCGTCCTGATAGACGGTTTCCGATTTTTTCGCGCCGTTGTCATACTCATTCCAAAGTAAAGCCGCTGCGTTTTTGTTGGCGAAATTCAGTTCGGCGGTGATGCGCCCCTGATTGTCCCAGCTGACCATTTCCACAGGCTGGTCGTTCTTCATCAGTACTTCGCTTTTTCGGGCTGCCGTCGGGATACACTGCCGCCATTTGCCTTCGGCTTTGTCGTTGTGGAATTCGGATTTCGCTTTCTTTGCGCCCATTTTGGTAATAGCGGACGCCCGTTCCTTCCGTTTGGCCGTTTTTATACGGCATTACGGCGGATTTGTTGCCGTTGTTGTACCAGTTGGTCCATTCGCCGTGCGGCTTGCCGTTTTGAAACAGGGCGCGACATTTCTCGTTTGCCGTTGAAATGCCACAGGGTAAGCGTGCCGTTTTCCAATTGCGGCACGAATTGGCGGATTTGCTTCAACGGCGCGCGGTAGGGTCGGAATATTTTTGCGCGACGGATAATAAAAATCCTGCACCGCCGCATGATTGCCCGACGGGTGTATTTCGCGCACATAAGCATAGGAGGCCGGTTTGTCGGTCGGCCTGCCCTGCTGGTCGAAGTAGATTTTTCTGCGGGCCGCCCAGGCGGCGGAAGCTTATAAGCGGCAAGCATGGCCGCAAACAGGGTTTTATTCATTATTTTCTGCCAATAGGTTTTGATGTTGACGAATTCGATATAAACCGAATTCGGATAGTTCGCGCCCGTAGCCCGAAGCTTTCACGCCGCCGAAGGCAGGCGCAGATCGCTGCTGGTGTGGCGGTTGATGCTATACCGCGCCGGTGTGCAGTTTTTCGGCGTAACGCCAGGCGACCGCTTCGTCCGCGCTGTAAATGCTCGCGCCCAGGCCGTAGGGATTGTCGTTGGCCAGCTCTACCGCATGTTCGGCATCGCGGGCGCGCAGGATGGCGGCAACGGGGCCGAAAACTTCTTCACGGTGAAGGCGCGGCAGGCGGGATTGACTTTGTCCAGCACGGTGGCGGGATAGAACCAGCCTTGTCCGGCGGGGATTTCGCCGCCGCATCAGGATTTGCGCGCCGTTGCCGCGGCATCAAGCACTTGGGCATGGACGCGCTCGCGCAAATCGGCGCGGTGCAGCGAAGCGAGCGTGGTTTGCGCGTCGAGCGGGAGTCGCCGGTTTGAAGTTTGGCGCATTCGTCCAGAAACAGGCGGATAAAGGGTTCGGCCACGGCTTCGGTAACGATAATGCGCTTGGCGGCGTTGCGACGCCCGCGTCGCGGAAAACGGGAATAGCACGCGTCTTTGGCCGCCTGCCGCAAGTCGGCATCGGGCAGGACGATGAAGGCGTTGCCGCGCCAGTTCGAGCACGGTCAGACGGCCCTCCGCTTCGGCAGCCAGTATGCGGCCGGTATCAGCCGAACCGGTAAAGGCCAGCGCGTCGGTGTCGGCGATTGCCTGCGGACGTCGGCGTGTTCCAACCATGCCGGCATCAGCGGGATGTCTCGCCCCGGCCAATTCAAACAGTGCGTTGCTGACGCGGGCGACGCTTGGCGCGGGTTTGACGGCACAGGCGTTGCCGGTGCATAGGGCAGGGACGGCAAAACGCAGCACCTGCCAAACGGGGTAGTTCCACGGCATGACGGCCAGCACCACGCCCAAGGTTCGAAACGCACCTGGCTCAGGCTGGCCCTGTGTGGCGATGGTTTTGTGCGCCAGCAGTTCGGGGCGGGCGGGTGTAGTAGCGGATGAGTGTCAGACCGATTTGTCGGGTTCGGCGCGGCATTCAGTCAGGCAGCGGCCAACTTCTTCGCTGACCATGCGTGCCAGCTCGCCGCGTTCGGCATTTAGCCGTTGGGCGAAGGCGGACAGCAGCGCGGTGCGCGCGCGGTAACGGGCACTCGGCGAAATGCCGCTGCCGCTGACGGAGCGCGCTTAAGGCCGTCTGAAATTCGGGCCGGACTCTGCGGCGGGCGTTCATATAGGGTTTTCCACCTGTCAGGATGTGGGTGCTGCGGAACAATCTGTACTCCGTCAAGATTGGGCGGTTCTGCTGCCATTTGTTTTCAGGCGGTCTCCCACCTGATGCGGAGGCCGTCTGAAAAAGCGTAATCATACGCCGTTTGCGGCAGAGAGTTTATATTTTATGGTTATTTGCCCGCCAGTGGGTATAAACAGGCACGCCGTCGAGTTATAACCATTCCGTCTTAACATACAACCACACAGTCTTTTTATTTTCAGACGGCCTAAATTACATTGTCGGCCTGTTTTTAACCATAACCCACCGACTATGCGCCTGTTAAAGACTCCCAGCGTACTGCCCGGCTTCGACATCAGCCTGGGGATTACCGTCCTGTGCCTGTCGCTGCTGGTGGTGCTGCCGTTCGCCATGATGGCCGTTACCGCCGCCGGCATGGGCTTTTCTTCGTTTTGGCAGACCATCGCCGAGCCGCGTGCTGGCCGCCGTATGGCTGACGCTGAAAATGTCGTTTTCGCCATGCTGACCAACATCGTTTTCGGCACGCTGACGGCATGGGTGCTGGTTCGTTGCGAATTTCCCGGCAGGGGTTTGGTGGAACGACGCTGGTGGATTTACCTTTCGCGCTGCCCACGGCGGTAACCGGCATCGCGCTGGCCACGCTGTACGCGCCCAACGGCTGGCTGGGGCGGTTTTTCCCCGTTCAAAATCGCCTTCACGCCGAGCAGGGCATTTGGATTGCCCTGGTGTTTGTCAGCCTGCCCTTTATCGTCCGCGCCGTGCAGCCCGTGCTGGAAGAATTGTCGGGCGAATACGAAGAAGCCGCCGCCACGTTGGGCGCGGGCCGTTTCACCGACGTTCCGCTGCGTGCTGCCGCCCGAAAGTCGCTCCGCCCTGCTCACGGGTGCGGCGTGATGTTCGCGCGCGCGACGGGCGAATTCGCCCGGTCATCTTCATCGCAGGCAATGTCCCGATGGTGTCCGAAATCCTGCCGCTGATCATCACCGCAGCTGGAACAGTATGACGTGCAGGGCGCGTCCGCCGTCGCGCTGTTTATGCTGTTAGTTCCTTCTCCATCCTGTTTGCACTCAATATCGCCCAATGGGCTTTTGGGCAAAGCGATGCCGGAGCGAAAAGCATGAAACCAATCCGAATATTACCGAACCGCGCCCGCTGCAATGGCGCTTTATCGGCATCGCGCTGTGTTTCTCGCCGTGATGCTGATCATCCCGCTGGCAGCCGTGTTTGCCGAAGCCTTTAGAAGGGCGGCTGGCGGCTATATCTGGCTTCGCTTTTCCGACCCCGAAGCCTTGTCTGCTGTCAAATTAACCCTGATAACCGCCGCGATTGTCGTCCCCGTCAATGCGGTTTTGGCGTGCGATGGCGTGGCTGCTGACCCGCTTCGATTTTTCGCGGCAAGCAGTTGCTGACCACCCTGCTCGATTTTGCCGTTTTTCCGTATCGCCCGTGGTGGCCGGTTTGATGTTTGTTTTGTTGTTCGGCGCACACACGGCGTTGGGCGGCTGGCTGGAAGCGCACGGCATCCAAATTATTTTCGCCGTTCCGGGCATTATTCTGGCAACGCTGTTCGTTACCTTCCCTTTTGTCGCGCGCGAAATCATCCCGCTGATGCAGGCGCAGGGCGACAGTGAAGAACAGGCCGCGCTGATTTTGGGCGCGAACGGCTGGCAGATGTTTTGGCGCGTTACCCTGCCCAACTAAATGGGCGTTGCTCTACGGCGTGATTCTCGCCAACGCCCGCGCGATGGGCGAGTTCGGCGCAGTCGGCGTGGTATCGGGACACATACGCGGCGAAACCAACACTATCCCGCTGCTGGTCGAAATCTTCTACAACGAATACAACTTTGTCGGCGCGTTCGCCCTGTCCAGCATTCTGGCCCTGCTGGCCATCGCCACGCTGGCGATACAGGACATCCTTACCAAAAATCAACAGAAAAACACCGCGCCGCCGAAAAGGGAAGCAGCATGAGTATCACCATCGAAAATCTGAACAGCACTTCGGCGCGTTCCACGCCCTGAAAAACATCAACCTGACCGCGCCGACCGGCAAGCTCACCATGCTGCCGGCTCTTCGGGCTCGCAGCAAAACCACGCTGCTGCGGATTATCGCCGGATTGGAAAACGCCGACGGCGGCAAAAATCCTGTTTGACGGCAGGACGTTACCGCCAAACACGTCCGCGAACGCAAAGTCGGCTTCGTTTTCCAGCATTACGCCCTATTCCGCCACGCTGAATATTTTCGACAACGCGGCTTTCGACTGACCGTGCTGCCGCGCAGTCAAAGCCGTCTGAAAACAAATCCGCAGCAAGGTCGAAGAACTGCTGAAACTGGTACAGCTTCCCACTTGGCCAAATCCTACCCGCACCAGCTTCCGGCGGCCAACGCAGCGCATCGCCCTCGCCCGCGCCCTTGCAGTCGAACCCAAACTGCTGCTGTTGGACGAACCCTTCGGCGCACTCGATGCCAAGGTCGCAAAGAATTGCGTACCTGGCTACGCGACATCCACCACGAATTGGGCATCACCAGCATTTTTGGTCACGCACGACCAAGAAGAAGCTGAAGTCTCCGACCAAATCGTCGTCATGAAACCGGCAAAATCGAACAGGTCGGCAACGCTGCACACTCTACCGCCAGCCGAACAACGCCTTCGTAACCGAATTCCAGGGACGGCACCGATGCCCTTTCGAAGGCCGCATCGAAAAAGGCGAATGGCGTTATGGCGAATTTGCCTGGCCTTTGGACGAGGCAATACCGCTGGTAGGAACAGCACGGCGGTCGGCTACATCCGCCCACACGAATGGAAACCAACGCCCAAAACCCCATGCTGGCGGGCACAATCGCCACATCCACGTTTCCGGCGCGTCACCCACCTGACACTTACCTTACCCGAGGCCGTCAGGTTCATGTCGATTTCGCCACACATCGGAAAACAGGCCAGTCTGAACCTTCATATCGGCTGTGAACTCAAACTCTCCCCCTAGTAAATGTATGTTTTCGTGCAAAGCGAGACTGATTGACTACGCAATCTAGGAATTGGATGCAAAGAGCCGTCTGAAACACAAAGGCAGGTAAGGTTCAGCCCTGCCTATTTTTCAGACGGCCTGATTGATAATCAATAGCTTAGCCGCTTTTATCCCGAAACGACAGATAGAGTGGAAACAACCAATTTAAACGAATACTACATTTACTTCGCACTGACAGGGAAACGGCTTCGATCCCGATAAAATCAGCACCGCCCTCAACCTGAAGGCCACTAAAATCGTGCGTGAGGGCAGCCGCATTCCGGGAAAAATACCGGCATGCTCAAGCTGCGAAATACGGCGCACCTCTTATGAATGGCGACGTTTTCCGTTTGAGAGAAAGTGCAGAAGAACTCGTCATTTCCTTTATTACCATTACAGGAAAAAATAACAGAACTGATTAAAATCCATAACCTATCGGCAATTTTCATGGTTGTTCTAACCATCAGCACCGATGCACAAGATTCCACCCCTGCCCTATGTTTCTCACCCGCCGTTATCGAATTTTTGCCATTCGGTCGGCGCAAGCATCGAGTGGATTTTATACCGCAGTTGGCCCGAAAAGCAAACATTGCATACCGACGACGCACTTCATCGCAGATAGCTGCTTTTTCAAAGCAATATACGGCGTCATTCCTACACCGCATCAAAAAGCATGTATCCATTTGCATAGAATAAACCCATACAAATCAATATCTCGAAAAAGTTTGAAATTTCCCAATATAGTGGAGTTAAATTTAAATCAGGACAAGGCGACGAAGCCGCAGACAGTACAGATAGTACGGCAAGGCGAGGCAACGCTGTACTGGTTCCCAAATTTAATCCACCTACTAAAACCCGCCGTCGAACGGCGGGTTTTTCTGAAAAATCCTAACCTTTACGGGCAGGCAGTTTTTCTTTAATACGGGCTGCTTTACCAGTCAGGCCGCGCAGGTAGTACAGTTTGGCTGGCGTACATCACCACGGCGTTTCACTTCGATTTTCTCACAGTCGAGAATACAGTTGGAAAGTACGTTCCACACCTCTCGCCGCTGGAAATTTTGCGCACTGATAAAGTTGCTGTTCAAACCACGGTTGCGGCGGGAGATGACTACACCTTCATAAGCCTGCAAACGGCTGCGGTTGCCCTCGACTACGCGGACATGCACGACAACGGTGTCGCCGGGCGCGAATTCAGGGATGGTTTTTACCCAGGCGGGCAATTTCTTCTTGTTCCAATTGTTGAATCAGATTCATTGTTTATTTCCTAAGTCTAATGGATTGCCTGTTGCTTGCTCTATCTCCTGCAAGAGGCGGGCTTCTGTGAGTTAAACTGCGCCTGGCCAGCAAATCGGGCCGGCGCGCCAAAGATGCGCGTGCAACGACTGTTTCAGCCGCCACTGCGCAATCAAAACCATGATTTCGCGAACGTAACACCTCCGGAACAACCATGCCTTGAAATTCCAATGGTTTTGCGTGTAGTGGACAATCCAGCAGGCCGTCTGAAAAGAATCCTGTTCGGCAGACTGCATATCGCCCATACACCCGGAACCAATCTCTAATACCGCATCCATCAGCATCATGTGCGGGCAATTCGCCGCCGGATACGACAAAATCGCCGATGCCGAGTTTCTTCGTCTACGCTGCTGCAGCAAACGTTCGTCTATACCTTCATAACGGCCGCACAACAAAATCAAATCATCCAAACGAGCCAGTTCGGATACCTTGTCATGTGTCAGCGGGCTGCCTTGCGGACTGAGATAAATTACCCTGCCGCGGCCGGATATGGTTTCAGACTGTGCGGCATCAATCGCTGCCTTTTGGGGCGGCGCCATCATAATCATTCCGGGCCCGCCGCCGAAAGGCCGGTCGTCTATATAGCCAAGTTTGTTATCTGCAAAAGGGCGAGGATTGATGGCGGAAAATTGCCACAACCCCTGCTTGGCCGCCCTGCCGGTTACACCATAACCGGTAATGCTGTCGAACATTTCCGGGAACAGGGTAATCGTTGGATTTTCATCAATAATCCAAGCCCCAATCAGCAATAATCGTTTTACTTTTCCCGATTGACATCGTCAATAAACCGCCTGACGAAGGGAATCAGTTTCGACCGTATTCACCCCTGCACCACCAAAATATCGTGGGCACCGGTTTCCATCATATTATCGACGACGCCGAGGACGCTGCCTTCACGGTTGGTTACGGTCATGCCGACCAAATCGGCCCAGTAATATTCGTCTTCATCGGCGGGGCCGAATCTTTCCCGCTGATTTCCACCGTGTAGCCGCTGCAACAGATGCGCTGCAGTCACGATCGTCTATTCCTGAGAATTTGGCTGAGCGCCGTCGCCGTTCAGTTTGCCGCTTTCGACGGCAACGGTACGGACATCTTTTGTCTTTACGCATAACGCCACTCCGGTAGTCCAGCAGGCTGTCGCTGTATTCGGTATCTGCGGCTACTTTTACCCAGCCTTTACGCCGAATGCGCCTTTGATGCTAGCCCATGGCTGCCCATTGAGTTTCCGGGTTTCGCAGGAATTGCTGGCTGCCTGTTGCTCTTTAACCAGTTTGGCAACGGATTCGTTTCAACTGCGCGCCCTGCGCGATCCAGTGGTTCAGACGCTCGGCATCCAAGCGCACGCGTTCCTGTTTTTCGTTTGCAACAGGATTGTAAAAACCTACGCGCTCGATGAAACGGCCGTCGCGGCGGTTGCGGCGGTCAGTTGCTACAATATTGTAAAAAGGACGTTTTTGAGCCGCCACGGGCCAAACGGATAACCACCATGTTCGATTTCCTGATTAAAATTCGGACGCCTACGAAAACGGGCGATGAGGCCATTTTCCGCTAAGGATGCAAGTGATTTATTTCGGCAGCCTGCGGCGGTTTCTCTTTGCCATGTCAGCACGGGTAAAAGCTGCTTGTCTTCCGCGGAAGGTTCGGACTGAAAGCCCAGTTTGGCCGCCAAACCGAGAAACATAGCCCGTGTTTTCTGCAAGGATTTCGGCACACGATTGACCGGTAGCCCTGCTTTTGGCGCGGGCAATCAATTCTTCCATCAGGTGTACCGCCAACCCTGTGCCCTTTCCTTGCTTTCCGACACGGTAATCGAGAAATTCGCGCACGCATCGAAGCGGAGGCCGCCGTACTGCACGCCCAGCCGACGAATTTCCCGCTGCCTGCTCAGGCAGCCATAAGCGGTTTCGCGCGTAATCCGTCCGGCTGACTGCGCCAGTTGGGCGGACAGAAAATTCCTTAACCGCATTCGCGAAACCGGCGCCAGTCCGCATCGCTCAGGCTGCGGACAAATTGCCTGCAATGCATCCGGCATCTTCGGCGGCAAAGCGGCGAGATCAGGAGGAGTTTCGCCGTTGCTGCCACTGACGGCCGTCTGAAAACTGGTGCTTCGGGCAGCGACGCGAGATGGAAGCTGCACCGCCTTCATCCTCATTCGGCGAAAATCCCTGGTTTGCGTACCGCATTTTTCGGAATCGACACCGATACGCACCGCCCGCAAAAGGCGGCAACCGATACGCGGTCGCGGTCGAAAGGAATACAGCACCTGTTCCAACGCGCACGTCGCCAATTTGCGCTGCCCGAACAGAGCGGCACAAAGCGGCGTGCGTCAGCGGTATCGAAAGGCGGCAACAGGCTACCGACTGCCTGCTTCCGCATTCGGCCTGTCAATACTGCTTGCCGTAATGCGGTCGACGATGACAAGTCGGCGGGCCGTCCCTGAAAAAGGTTTTGCCCTTCTTGCGGCGGCAGGTGCGGTGTTACGGCAAGGAAGTCGCGGCCGTTGCCCGCACTGCCGCGCGCCTGCGGCTGAATTCGGCGGAACAGGCGGAGAATGGGGCGGTTTGGCTGCGGTTTGCTGCCGCCGCCTCAACTGTGCCAACTGTTTTGCGCCGCAACGGCGTGAGACCTGTTGCGGGTTTTGGAAGCCGAAGAGGCCGAAATGCTGAAAACGTGAAACCAGATACAGCGGCGTTTCGCTCCTGCCTGCAACTGCATCAGCTGGAAACGGTGTCGCGCCCGCCGTCGGTGTGCCAACAGGGCGCGGCAATTTTCCTGCTGCAACGCGAGCGGCAGCGATGTCGCGCCACACGAGGCGTTGGATTGTCGGCCGACGGCAGGAAGGCGGTGCACCTTCAGGCCGCTTTCCCTCAGCCGCGTCGCACAGCCAGCCTGCTCGCTGTCCGGCAGCACATGCAGGCCGCCGGAACGGAGTTGCGCGGCATTTGCCGCCGCAAACGGCCGCACGGAGTTCGTCGAGATGAAAGCACCAGACAAGGCGCAGGGCTGCTGCGGCTCGGCCAAGTGGCGCGCAATCTGTTTCTCGCGTCCGCACATGCTCCGCCCGTGTGGAGAATGACGTTTTTCCGTTTGCGCCGCCTGCCGCAGGTGCTGAAAAGGCGGCATCGGGGTTGGGCCGGGTATTGGACAATCAAAATATGGCTGCGCATCTTCGCGAAAACCAATCCCAGCCACGGCGCTTGTGCAAAGCTGCCCGAGTCGGTTTACCGTAAAACTGTATCCGGCCGGCGAATCGCGAAGATGTGCATCACATCGCTGCAAAAGCCCGCCGCAGAAAGCCGACGACGGCGATTTTCCCGCCTCGAGGAGCGTGTGAATGTGCGTTGGCATAAAAGATTTTGCGCGGGCAGGTTTGGAAACCGTCGCTGCACACAGGGTAATCTGCGTCCTGCCCGAAGCGAAGCGGCCTTTCTGCGAGGCGTGCCAGCGATTCCCGTCGTAACCGCTGTCGTCCGCAGTACTGTCGTGCGGGATGCGCAGGCCGGATGCGAGCAACGGCGGCAATGCGAATGAGGCGGGCGGCAGACGGACTGCTTCCTGCCGCATCCGGTCTGTCGTCAATCTGGCTGATTTGGGCATGAGGCCCTGCAGAGCCGGCCACCGTCGGATGGCGCAAATTCACCGGCGTCAGCCGCCGCTCGAAAAGAAATTGTGGTTCAGCGTGGAGGGCAAACCGCGGCCGCCTAAAGTTTCGGAACGCTGGCTGGCTCCGATAACGGCTGACCTTTGCCGTGCGGCAAACAGGGAATGCAGCGGATGCGGGGGCGGCATGACGGACTGGCAGCTCTGCGTGTCGGGTTTGGGGTTTTCAGACTGGCCTCATCAGGATTCGGCCGTCCTGAAAGCGCCGGGTTTGAAACAAAACGCCTGCAACTGTCGGAAAAGGACGGATGCCGTTGAAATGTATATTCTGCGAAAGCAGGCATGAAGCAATCCCGCTAATCATGTTTTACCCGCCCGAGGCGCCGCCTGAGTTCCTTGTCGCGCCGCCGGGGCGGTGAGCGGCGGTAGCAGGGTCAGCAGCAGGGCGATCACTGGCGCAGCTCAATCAGCGGCAGCCATGCGTGCGAAAAACCGAATCGGCAGTATCGCCAAAGGTTTGAGACGGGCATTTTCAAGGCGGTAACGGCTGAGTCTGCGTGCCGACAGGGTCCGTGCGAGACCAATTCGTGCTCGATCCGCACGACCTGATTCAGACCTTGAGTAACTTTCAATCGCCTCGCAGTCGTCGCTCTCAGTTTCCGTCCATACCCTGTCCCGGCCGACGTCGAATTCTTCCGCGTTTGACTGCCCAGCCGCTATCGTTATCGCTCGCGGACGATGATGTGGAAGGAAGAAGTTTACATTGTCCGCCGCACGCCGTACTGTCCTTCAAAGGCGGCAGCGAGTGTAAAACGCCGCCAGCCGACCAGTGCGGACGCGGCCAACCGCCAGACGAAACCGCATAACCCGCAGTATCAATCGGAATCGATGAGACATTTTACGCCCTCCTTTTCAGACGGCCTCATCGCAACTGGGGCCGTCTGAGAAAGTTATGCCAGCAAATAAGGCTGCAATACGCGGCGCAAGATTTCCGTATCGCCGACGGTAGTAATATTGGCGCTGACCGGTTTGTCAAACCGACAAACCGCATCACCCCGTCCTGACCTTTTTGTCGTGGCGCATATGCTCAATCCAACGTTCAAAGAAGCGCGGCGGTTCGACGAGCGAGACCGGCCTGTTGCAGCAAGCGGCGATTCGCGGTATCGGCCCGCTTTCAGACAGCCTTCCTGTTCACGCCAAACGGCAGGCCCAGCACCATGCCCGCCGCCACCGCTTCGCCGGCAGCCACACGCCGTAACCCATTTCCGCTTCGATGGCGTGGCCAGACGTATGCCCAGAGTTCAGCCAGGCGCGGATTACCGCGTTCGGTTTCGTCGGCGGCGACGATTTCGGCCTTCATCTTGCAGCAGTGATACGCCGCCTGCGCCAGCAAATCGGCTGTTGCGCATCAGCCCGACCATATTTCTTCCAGCCGGTCCAAAATTCGGCATCGCCCAACACGCCGTGTTGACCACTTCAGCCATACCGGCGGCAAACTCGCGCGCGGCAGCATCGACAAAAAGCATCCAAATCGGCAAACACCGCCTGCGGCTGGTAAAAACGCGCCGATCATATTCTTGCCAACGGATGATTGACGGCGGTTTTACCGCCCACAGACGAATCGACCTGGCTCAACAATGTGGTCGGTATCTGGATAAAGGGCGCGCCGCGCTGGTAGGTGGCGGCGGCAAAGCCGCCGTATCGCCGATTACGCCGCCGCCGAGCGCAATCGGCGTCGTGCCGCGTTCGGCCCTGTTTTCCAGCAATTTGTCGTAAATATGATTGAGCGACTGCCAGTTTTTAAATTGCTCGCCGTCGGGCAGGGATGACGCGAAATGTTCCGTCCCCAACTCGTCCAGGCCGTCTGAACGGCGGCCAGATACAGCGCGACGGTTTCATTGGTAATGACGGCGGCTTTTTGCCGATATACGGGCGGATGTGCCCCGCCAATCCAGCCAGCAGGTTTACAGCCGATGAAGATGGGATAGCTGTGCGACGGTGCGGCAACAGTAAGCGTGTGCATGATTCAGTCCTGTAGCATGTGCCAAAAATGGCGGCGGCGGTTTTCTGACAATTGCCGCCGCCGGCTTCGACGACCAGATGTGCGGTTTGGCGGTAAAGCGGATCGCGGGCGGCGTAGAGTGCTTCAGTTTCGCCAGCGGATCGGCCACTTGCAGCAGCGGCGGTTTTTATCGTGAGCGCGTGCGCTCCAGCAGCACTTCCGGCATGCGAGGTAAACCACTGTGCCGCGCCCGCGCAGGCTGGCGGCGGTTTTTCCTCACGCGTTACCGCGCCGCCGCCGCCGTAGCCAACACGATGCCCGACAGGCGGTCATCTCGTCGATAACGGCGGTTTCGCGCAGTCTGAACCCCTCTTCGCCTTCCATTTTCGAAAATGGTGGGTATCGACACGCCAGTGCGTTCGCAAATGATTTGATCGCTGTCGTAAAACGGCCGCTCCAGCTGCCAGCCAACTGCCGTCCCAGGGTGGTTTTGCCCGCCCCCATCAGGCCGACGAAAAAGATATTATGGGTTTTGGTATGCATCGGTTTGCCTTTTCGGTCGAAACCCCGCCGCTTCAGGGCGGGCATCGTGATTGTTTCGGAAACGCTGCTTCCCGGCCTGCTGCGCACGGCAACTCATTTTAACTGACTAAAAACACGGCATTTCTGCCATGCCGGACGGCAACCGCACGGGAAAAAGGTTTTCAGACGGCCGTCTGAAAACCATCACTGCCGCTTACCTGCCCGCCGTTTGACAAACGGGCCGGCGGAATATTTGCGTTGAAGTGCCTTCGGCGCGGTTGGTCTAAACCAGCGAAATCGCCGTTGACCAGAAAGACGGCTCTCCTGATAATCGAGCGTGGAAAGCGGCGTGGCAGTACGCATCATATCTTTCGGCCGGATACTCAGGCGGACGGTGTTTTTCAGGGTCGAAGAGTTTGGCGAAAAGCCAGCCGGCCTTGTCATCCGTACCCAAATAGCGGCCGTCGGCTTCATTTAAGAACAGCCAAATTTGAGGCGGTATAACGGCGGCGGCCGTCGGTAAGCTCGTCTATCGAAGAACAACTGCCGCCCGAAATATGCACCGACGCGGTATTGCCGTGCCATTTTAATTTCAGGCTCGCGGGGCGTGCCCGATCCATTCTTTCAGACGGCCTGCACGGTAGCGCGTATAAAGCAGCATAACTGCCATCGGATTGTTTTTGCAGGTTTCAAATTACCGTCGGGGGATCGGGCGATTTTGGCCGGTTCGGACGCTGCAGCAGCCGTAGCGGCAAACAGAAGGATGAAGAACAGTTTGTGCATCATATTCGGGCTTCCTTTATTGAGTGTTTATATATCGGATAAACGATGTTCATGGATGGTCGATAAAGCCGCTGAACACCGGCCAATCATAAAATCATAAAAAGCAGCCCGAACACGGAACATTCAGGCTGCTTTTTGTATAAGGTTTTATGCGTATTCACTTTTCCCGCGCCGCCTGCTGCGGACTTCGGCGGTACTGGCGGAAAAAGCGGCTGCGCGTGCGTTTTGCGCCACCAGAACCAGCCAATATCACCGCACCGATGCCGATCCAGGGCGAACAGTCCGTGCTGGGCTGATGCACGGTCTTCATCAGCCATTCGCGGTTGGACGCGCCGTAATCACCCAAAATAAGCCCAAACAGGCACGGAAAATCGCGCGGCCAGCCGTCCATCACGATGAAGCGCAAAACCGACACTTTGCGGCTGATGCCGGCGGTCATGAAAATCGGCGTGCGCAAGCCAGGCAGGAAGCGGGCGACAAACGCACGCAGTTGCCGTATTTTTCGAATTTCTGCTCCACCTGTGTGTAACGTTTCGGCGTCATCACGCGGGCAATGGGGCGGAATTTGAGGATATTGTCGCCCCCAGATGCGGCCTGCAGCAAAATACCAAACCGTCGCCGGCCAGCACTCCGAGCATGCCGACGACCACCATGATGTGCACGTCGGTATAACCCAAGCCCGAAATGATGCCTCCGGTAACCAAGGTAATGTCTTCGGGGAATCGGAACGCCAAAAACCGCAGGCAATCAATACCGCGAATACGGCTGCATACCCATATTGGAGGAAAAAATTTTTCTAACAGCGCGCCATAAGCCCTCGCCTCTTCCGTGGTTTTGGTCAAATAAAACACGCGGCTGGATACCGCTCCGTCCAGGCCGTCTCGAAAACATGTTTCAGCCGTCTGAAAGCAGGCGGATTATACCTCATCCCGCCGCCTTTCAGACGGCCTGAGACTATTTCTTAGCTGGATTTTGAATGGCGGCGGCAATCCGTTCCGCCCCTTGGCGCGCCCAATCCAGCTGGCGCGCTCCACCATCACGCGGACGACGGTTCGAATGCCAGCGCGCAGTACCACGCGCTTGCCTTCCAATTCTTTTTCCACTGGCCTAACACGGCAGCCGATGCCGCCTGCCAATCTTGGCCTTTTTGGATACCGACGTTGATCATGGTTTGCGGAAAGGCTTTCCAATCCACCGCCGTTTCCAAATCCTGACCCAGCACTTGCAGCGCGGCAAACACTTGAAGGGCGGAAATGATGCCGTCGCCGGTATTGTGTTGTCCATGCAGAGGATGTGGCCGGAAGTCTCGCCACCAATCTGCCAGCTGCGCTCGTTTAATTGCTCCAACACATAGCGGTCGCCGACTTTGGCACGGGCGAAGGGGATGTTTTTCTCCGCCAAAGCCAGTTCCATTGCCATATTGGTCATCACGGTGCCGACCACGCCGCCGAAGGGCTGCCCTTCTTTCGCCCGTGCTTTGGCAATCACGTAAATCAGTTTGTCGCCGTCATACACTTTGCCGTTTTTATCCACCATCATCAGGCGGTCGCCGTCGCCGTCCAGTGCACACCGTATCGGCTTCGCTTTGCAGCACCGCCGCCTGCAAAGTTTTCGGACAGGTTGCACCGCATTTGTCGTTGATGTTGTAGCCGTTGGGTTCTGCCGCCGATGTCATCGACTTCCGCCCCCAGCTCGTGAAACACTTTTGGGCGCGACGCTGGTAGCTGCGCCGTTGGCGGTATCGACCACCAATTTCAGGCCGCGCAGAGTCGAGGCTGGCCGGGGAAAGGTGGATTTGCAAAACTCGATGTAGCGGTCGTCGGCACCGCTGATGCTGCGCGCCGACCCAGTTCGGACGACGGTTTCGTCTGCATTTCTTTTTCCAGCTCGGCTTCGATTTCCAGCTCTATTTTGTCGCTCAATTTCACGCCGCCGGCGGCAGAGAAATTTGATGCCGTTGTCGGCATACGCGTATGCGAGCGGAAATCATCACGCCTGCCGCCAGACGCAGCGCACGGGTCAGATAAGCCACGCCGGGCGTGGGCAGCGGCCGGTTTTGGATGACGTTCACACCGCTGCGGTAAACCCCGCCACCAGCGCGGCTTCCAGCATATAGCCGGAGAGTCGGGTGTCTTTGCCGATAAGCACCGTAGGACGGCCTTTGCCGTCGTGATGCACCAGCACCCGTCCGGCCGCATAGCGGTTTCAATACAAATTCAGGCGTAATCGGAAACTGTCCTACTTCGCCGCGCACGCCGTCGGTGCCGAAATATTTTTGCCATTAACGTTCTCCAAGCCCTTGACGGCTTATTTTTCTCCATCTTCTGTTTCAGACGGCCCCCATCGTTTGAGGCCGTCTGAAAACCCAATACATCCGTTTACTCAATCTCTCCGCCCAAAGCCTGCCAGACTTTTCAGTGCGTCGGCAGTCGCCTTGACATCATGTACCGCAGGATTTTCGCAGCCGCGCGCGCAGTCTGTGCGAGCAGGGCACGCTTCCGGCCATCTTTCTCAGACGGCCTTCCACGCCGCTCAATTCTATCATCCGTTTGCGCGCATACACGCCAGCAGCAGCGGCAGGTCGCACCTGTCTCGCCAATCCGCGCAGATGGCGCATCAACAGGGTGTTGTGTTCCTGCGTTTTACCGAAGCTGAAACCCGGATCCAAACTAGACGCTGCCGCGCAATCCCGGCCGCCAGCCAGCGCTTCGACGCGGCCGTTCAGATCAGCCTCCGCTCGCCACCACATCGTGATAGCTCGGATTATCCCCTGCATCGATTGCGGCAAACCTCGCATATGCATCAGGCAGATACCGACGGAGGGATGCTGCGCCAGCACTCGGGCGCGCCTTCGTCTGTGCCTGCCGCACATCGTTGATGATGTCGGCCCAGCCATTTTCCAACAGGCGGCGCATAACGACCGTCCGCCGTGTATCGATGCTGAGCGGGACATTCCGCAACCATTCGGGCAATACTGCGCTAGACGCCGCCATTCCTCTTCCGGCGGCACAAAATCCGCCCCGGGCGCGTGACCTCCGCCCAATCCAAAATATCGGCACCCCGCCGCAACAACGTTTCGGCATGGCGCAGGGGCATCCTGCCGGTTCAGCGGAATAAGTCCCGCCGTCTGAAAACGAATCCCGGCGTCAGATTGACTATGCCCATTATTTTTGGGCTGCCGCAACCAATGCAAACCGCCCCGCCTGCCACTACCGTGCTGTTCGGTCAGTACACGCCGTCTGAAACGGACATTATATAGCGAAGGCCGTCTGAAAGCACCGAAACAGGCGGGCTTGATGTATTCCGGTTTGAACATTCGGTCGCGCGTTATCATTGTTTCGGCAGGGGCTTTTGACAAACCTTCCGCTTTCACAAAACCGCCGAATACAGCCTGCATCGGCAGGGCTGTTCGGTAAAAGATACGGCTGTTAGGATTTGCTTTCCGACCGATCGGCAGAAGACTCTTTGTCCTTTACCGCCATTCTCGGACGGACGCAAACTCTCGCCGCTTGAATCGATCAGAAGGCTGCTCGGTCCAGCCTTCGGCAGGCTGTTCCGTCTCGTTCCGTTCGGCAGGCTCTGCCGCTTCTTCGCCATCTTTTTGCGGATGTTGTGGCTGTAATCCTTGCGGCGGGCTGGGTTGTTTGCCTTCCATAATTTTCCAGCACCTGATCGCGTTCTATGGTTTCCCATTCAATCAGGGCGCGGGTCATGGTTTTCCCATCTTGTCGCGGTTTTCATCCAAGATTTTGTAGGCAATCGCATATTGCCTCGTCCAAAATCCGACGGATTTCGGCATCCACATCCTGCTGGGTTTTCTCGAAAATATTTTGCGAACGTGTAACGCTGCGGCCTCAAAACACCTCACCCTCGTTTTTCGGCATACACCATCACACCCATTTTCTCGCTCATGCCGTAGCGAGTAACCATTTCCCGGGCATTTGGGTGGCACGTTCGAAGTCGTTGGACGCGCCGGTGGAAATGCGGCCGACAAACAGGTCTTCGGCAATGCGCCGCCGAACAGAATCGAAATCTGGTTCAGCATTTGGTCTTTATACATGCTGATGCGGTCGCGTTCCGGCAACTGCCAGTGTCAGACCTAAAGCGCGGCCGCGCGGCATAATGGTTACCTTGTGCACCGGATCGGTACCTTCCAGGCTTTCCGCCACAATCGCATGGCCGGATTCATGATAGGCAGTGGCGCGTTTTTCGTCCTCGTGCATAACCATGCTGCGCCGTTCGGGACCCATGTAGATTTTTGTCTTTGGCATCCTCAAATCACTCCCGATCCACTTTCAGCTTGTTGCGGCGGCCGGCAAACAGGGCGGCCTCATTGACAAGTTGGCCAAGTCCGCACCGAAACAAACAGTGTACGCGCCAACGAAGTCAAATCCACTGATTCGTCCAACGGCACTTTTTCGCATGCACTCTTCAAAATCTGTTCGCGGCCGCGGATATCGGGCAACGGCACCACTACTCTGGCGGTCAGAACGGCCCGGGCGCAACAGCGCGGATCGAGTACGTCCGGCGGTTGGTCGCGGCAATCACAATGACGGTTTTGACTGCTTTCTCAAAACCGTCCATTTCACCCAAAAGCTGGTTCAAAGTTTGATTCACGCTCGTCGTTACCACCGCCCAAACCGGCACCGCGCTGGCGACCGAGCATCGATTTCGTGCAATGAAAGATGATGCACGGCGCATTTTTCGCCTGCCTGAGACATATCGCGCACACGGCTGGCACCTACGCCGACGAACATTTCGACAAAAATCCGAACCGGAAATGCTGAAAAACGGCACACGGCTTCACCGGCAATCGCTTTGGCCAAAGGGTTTTACCCGTACCGGGCTGCCCGCCAGCAAAAATGCCGCGCGGCATCCGACCGCCAAACTCTGATAGCGGTTCGGCGCTGAGATAGTCGACGATTTCCTGTACTTCTTCTTTGACTCATCACAACCAGCCACATCGTCAAAGGTTACTTTATTGGAATCGCTTTCAACAATTTGGCGCGGCTCTTGCCGAACGAGAACGCACCGCTTTTGCCTCCCCCGCCGGTCTGCATCCGCATAAAGCAGAACCATGCGCCAATCAGCAGTAAGACGGGCAGCAGGCTGAAGATAGGCTGCTCAAAACACCACTGACGTTCTTCCGGCGTTACCTGGTTACTGGATGTTTTTCGCCAGAAGCCTGTCGGCCAGCTGGTAATCCATGGGCGCATTGGTGGAAAAACTTGGTTTTGTCCGTGCGCTCGCCTTTTAAGCGTATAGCCCGCCAGTGCGGAACCTTCATCGTTACACTGGCGATTTCGCCTTTATTGACCTGTTGGACAAATTTGGAATACTCAATCTGCCGCGCCTCTTCCCTTTGCGTCTTAACGGCATTGAAGCCGCCATCAACCCGACTATCAAGGCCGACCAAATCAACGGGGTTTTTACAATGCTCCTCACAAAACGGACTCCCCAAAAATAACAAAGAAACAGGGGCGGCATCTCATTCACCCCCGATAGCTTGTCAGCGTTTATTTCTGCCTAGCAGGTAAATCCGCTGGAACAGTTGCGGCAGAAGCACCGGGCTTACGCGTCTGTACCGAAGAAAAGACGGCACGCATCTCCGCAAAATTCCGTGTAACTCGCACCCTGGAAGACTTTCACCAAAAAGTGGCCGTTCGTCTTCAAAATGGTTGCGTGCGAAATCCAGTGCCAACTCGCATAAATAGCTTTGGCCTGATCGGTTACCGCGTGGCCGCTCATGTTGGGTGCCATATCGCAAATTACAAGGTCCAGCAGCCTGTCGCCGAGCAAGGATTCGAATTGCGCCAAAACTTCATCTTCGCGGAAATCGCCCTGAACTGAAAGGAAACGCCCGCAATCGGCTCCATAGGCAGAATATCGAGTGCGAACACCGCACGCTTTCTCCCGCCAGCTCCGCTGCCACCTGCGACCAGCTTCCCCGGCGCACCGCCCAAATCGACCAACACCGTCGGCTGAATCAAACGGTCTTTCTCGTTTTATCTCCAGGAGCTTGCAAGCGCACGCGCACGATAGCCGCTCTTTCTGCGCCTGATGGACGTAATGGTCGTTGACGTGTTCGTTCAACCATGCTTTAGAAGATTTTCGAGCGTGCCGCCATTTCAGGCTACCCACCGGTATTTGACTCCGTAAAGCTGGGCTATTCTACACGATTTCAGACGGCCTCCGAATGACGGAACCGATGCTTTCGCGTAGAATGCCGCTCCGACAAAGCATTACCGACGTGAGCAACAAACCAGACAGCAAACAGCTACTCGAACTGAAGGCGCGCGCCATCATCTCAACCCGTGGTCATGATCGGCCAGCAAGGCCTGACCGAATCCGTTATCAAAGAAACCGATGCCGCCCTGACGGCGCACGAATTGATTAAAGTGCGCGTTTTGGGCGACGACCGCGCCGAGCGCATCGCGATGTGCGAAGCCTGTGCGCCGCCACAGACGCGCAACTGGTGCAGCATATCGGCAAATTGTTGGTTTTGTGGCGGGAAAATCCGGAAGAAGCCTGAGATTTTATTCCGATTACAGGGCAAAGGCCGTCTGAAACTCGCTTTCAGACGGCCTTTTATCCTTATCCGGCCAATATGGGGAACGCCCCTGCAAACCGGCCACCAGCATCTATGCATGCCGATGACGGCAATATCAAACCCATCATCCGCGTGACCATCGTTCATCACGTTTTTCCCCAGCAGGCGCGTGACGTTTGCGCACCGAAGAGAAACAGCGTGTAAGTGATTAAACATAAAAGGCAAATGCACGACCACAATCACGGTTCCGGTCAGCGAATCGCCGGCAGACAAGTTCATCGCCGTGGCAATCGTGACCCGGCCCGGCGAGCATGTGGCGTGCCCAACGGCGAAACGGCCACGTTCATCCTGATACAGCGCGTTTCTGTCTTCCTGCGGTTCGGCGGAGGCAGGGTGCGGTGCATAGGGCGAACGGTTGCCCCGCACCATATGAAAGCCGATCAGGAATACAAAAATCCCGCCCGCGTATCCGCAATGCGGGCAAAGTGATGCGAACATTTCAAAGATAAAGCGGCCGGCGAAGGCGAACACCAGCACGATGATAAAGGCTATGATAAACCTTTACGCGCCACCGCCCGCGCCATTTTCCTGTCGTCGCCGTCGGTCAGGCTGAGATAGACAGGCAGGCTGGAGATCAGGTTCATAATGGCGAAAAGGCCACTGAACGCCAAGCCGAACTGATGCAGGTAAAATTCCAACATTCTTTTCAAACCAAGATAAAAACGGTCGATTATACCTTCTATCGGATTGCCTAATCAAAAAAGGCCGTCTGAAAAATATTTTCAGACGGCCTCTTCCTAATAGCAAGGCTGTAAAGCCTTATTTCACACGCATATCGCCGGTTTCCAACAAACCGCTGATGCCATGACAAAGCCCTCGTTCAGCAAATGCGGGTAGTGCAGGCCGCCTCGCTTTTTCCGCACGGGGCAGATAGTCGCGCAATTGGTCGCGATAGTCGGGGTGCGAACAGTTTTCGATAATCAGTTTGGCACGTTCGCGCGGAGATTTGCCGCGCAAGTCGGCCAAGCCCTGCTCGGTTACCAACACCATCACGTCGTGCTCTGTGGTCGTGGTGGGAAACCATGGAGCACGATACAGGAAATCGCACCGCCTTTGGCCACCGACGGCGAAAACGAAGAACGACGAGATGGAATTGCGCGAAATCACCCGATACCGCCGATACCGTTCATCATCTTCAGTGCCCATGATATGGGTAGAATCACGTTGCCGTAAAATGTCGGCCTCAATCATGGCGTTCATACCGATAACGCCGAGGCGGCGGATCAATTCAGGGATTATTGGTGATTTCCTGCGGCCGCGGATGAGTTGCTGCGTAAAAATCGATGTTTTCATTGAAACGGTCGAGTGCGTCCGGGCTGAACGACAATCGCAGGGTTGCCGAAGCGGACAACATTTTTCCGCTCAGAATCAAATCCAACATCCCGTCTTGCAGCACTTCGGTAAAACCGGTCAGATTGTCGAACGGGCCGTCCTGCAAGCCGGCCAGCACGGCGTTTGCCACGTTGCCGACACCGGACTGCAAAGGCAGCAGGTTTTTCGGCAGCCTGCCCATTTTGACTTCGTGCGAGAAGAAATCGATGATTTGCGCGGCAATGCTTTTCGACATCTCGTCCGGCTCGGCAAACTTGCTGTTGCGGTCGGGCGCATCCGTCAGAACGATACCGGCGATTTTTTCCAAATCGCAATGCAGATAAGGCGTGGCGATACGGCCGCCCGCCTCGGTCAGCGGGATAGGCTTGCGGAACGGAGCCAAACCGACACTGTCGTAAATATCGGCCATACCCTCCAATTTTTCATTTTGGCGGGCGTTCACTTCCAAAATAACTTTTTTCGCTTTCTGCAGCCAAGTTACGTTGGTTCCGACGCCGAGGGAGGGAATCAGCTTGCCGTCTTCGGTAATGCCGGCCACTTCGATAAGGGCCACGTCCATTTCGCCGAAAAAGCCCGCGCGAACCTGTTGTTCGATATGCGACAGATGGACATCCATATAGGCGGCATCGCCCGCATTGAGTTGATTACGCAAAGTGGGGTCGGATTGGAACGCTGTGAATTTCGATGCGTTTGCACGCGCCAGCACACCGTCGCACTCGTCCGCGGTAGACGCACCGGTAATCATACGGATTTTGAAAGCCTCTCCTTTGGCGTGCGCGGCTTCCGCTTTGGCCGCTACCGCACCCGGCACGGCTTTTGGATAACCTGCCCCGGTAAAACCGCTATGCGACGGTCATCCCGTTTTGAATAAATTCGGCCGCCTGCTCGGCGGAAATGATTTTTGGCGCAAACCCTCGTGGCGCACGCGTCCTGCCGCATCAGCTCATATGATTCTCCTTCGAATAAAATCACCTTACAAATAGAGGCTGCAATTGAACAGTCGGCGTCGAAACCCCAGCCGGTCGGACGGAATATATAGTAAAGCCGTATAGTGTAAAGTTTCCTCCTGCCTGGCGAGATTCGCATCCGTACATCAAAAACGCAAAACTATGCCGAACGGCAAACACATTTTCAGACGGCCTTCCCTTTGCCTCCCAAGCTTGTATAATCCGCCCCTGTGTTTTTACCGTTCCTTACAGAGAGCGCCATTATGAAACAAACTTTGAAACTCAGCCTGACCGCACTGGCCGCCGCATGCGCCGCTGGCCGCCTGCAAACAGGAAACCTCCACTCCGGCGACATCCGCCGCTTCGGGCCTCGGCGCCACCACCGCCGCCTCTGCCACCGCCAAAGACGCTTCGGCATTGGGCACGCCCGAACAGCAGGCCAGCTACGCGATGGGTATCGACATCGTCGCAGCTTCCGAGAAATGAGCAAGGCACGGCCATCGACATCAAACTCTTCACGCAAGCCATCGAGCAGACGTAGTGTCCGGGAAAGAAACGCATCAGCGAGCAGCAGGCCAACGAAATCGCGGTGGCCTTCCTGCAGAAAAGAACAAGCTAGAGCACAGGCTGCCGCCGATAAAGATTCGCAAGCCGAGATTGGCCAAAGCGCAAGCCTTCCTGAAAGAAAGCACTGCCACCAAAGAAGGCGTGAAAACCACCGCTTCCGGCCTGCAATACAAAAGTCATCAAAGAAGGTACCGGCAAAAATCCGAAACCCGATTCGATGGTGAGCGTAACTTATACCGGCAAACTGACCGACGGCACCCGTATTCGACAGCAATGCCGAAGCCAAAGAGACCGATGGCCTTCCCGCTGCCCGTCGTCATGATCAAGGCTGGCGAAGCTCTGCCGATGATGAGAAGGAAGGTGCGGAATACACCCTCTACATCCCGCCCTGAATTGGGTTATGGCGCGACGCACCTCCGCCCAACTCAAAAATCCCGAAAAACGCCGTGCTGATTTTTGACGTCAAACTGGCTGCCACAGGCGAAATGCCGAAAGACGCCATGGTCGGCTGCCGCAAGGTCAGTAAATCAGGCTGCGTCTGAAACGGTGCGGGCAATCAACGATACCCTACCGCTCGTTTCAGCCGTTTACGGCAGTTGATAAAGGCCGTCTGAAAACCACCGCTTCCTGAGGCAAACTTTTCAGACGGCCTCAACACACCCAAAACCCATAACATGAAACACACGATTACCTATCACCCCGATAACGAAACCTTTGAAGCCGACGACGGCGAAAAGCATCTTGCGCCGCGCGCCGCCAGAGATTCAACCTGCCCCATTTCCTGCCAAAACGGCATCTGCGGCTAGTGCAAAGCCGAAATCGCCGCGGAGAATTCGAGACAGGGCGAACACGCGGAACAAGCCCTTCCCGCCGAAGAACTGGCAGCAAAACAAAATCCTGATGTGCTGCTGCTATCCGCGCGGAGACATCCGGCTCAACGTCCCCGGCTACAGCAGCAGCAAAATGCCGCCCGTCAAAACTCTGCCCGCACGCGTCGCTTCTGCGGAATACCCGCGACACCGCCATCCTCAAAACTCGACATGCCGAAAAACCGCCGTTCGTCTTCCTCGCCGGCCAATACATGATACATCCTGTTGAAAGACGGACACACTCGCAGTTACTCCTCGCCGGCAGCAGCGCAGGCAGAGCAGCTCGAACTGCACATCCGCAAACGCGACGGCGGCCTGTTCAGCGGCATGTTGTTCGGCAACGACCCGCTGATTAAAGAGAACCATCATGCGCGTACGCGGCCCGATGGGGACGTTTACCCCTGAACGAAGAAGAGACGCAGCCGATTATCCTATTGGCCACCGGCACCGGTTTTCTGGCCCCATCAAAGAAAGCATCCTGCTCGCTTAATCGAACAACAATCGCAGCGGCAGGTTCACCTATTGGGCGGCCGCAACGAAGCGCCGAATCCGTATTACGCCGAACAAGCCGCCGGAACTGACAGGCCGTCTGGAAAACGGCTCCTTCCACTCCCGTACTCTCGCGTGCGACGAAAACTGAACGGCGCGCGCGGGCTATGTCCAGACAACAGGTGTTGCGCGACCATCCCGACCTGTCCGCCCATCAGGTATACCGCGCCTGCGGCTCGCCGGCCATGATTACCGATGCGCAGGAAAATGACCGACGCGAGGCCGTCTGAAAATGCACGCCTCTTCTCCGATCGCTCCCTGCCCAATAGGCACGAACGGGTATGATCGGCACCGCCGTGCCGGACCGCGCGCTGTTTGCGGAAGCAGACCTTACGTCGCGACGATCACGCAGCTTGAAACGCCAGTTGGCGGACTGCAGCGGGCATCCGCTTCCGCAAAACTAGCAGCGGGACTGTATAAACTTTGATCGCAGGCCGTCTTGAAAAGACGGTTTGTCAGACGGCCCGACGGTTTCGGATTAGAACTGCATCTGCAAACGCAACCAAGCCGTGCGGCCGGGCTCGTTTGACGCGCGTGTCTCCGCGTTCCGGCAGATGATCGCCGCCTTTGCTGGACAAATTCGGCAGCGGTTTTGTTGAACACGTTGTCCACGCCGCCTTGCAGGTGGCGAATTTCTGGCGATGCGCCAGCCGCATTGAGCGACAGTATGCGAATCCGGCTGATGCGCCGACGTCTTGAGCTGACAATACACTCGCCGACGGCATAGCGTTTTTGCGCTGCCGCCACGCGCCAGAGTGCGCCTGCGCTGAATTTGCCGTTATCCCACGCCAGAGGTTGTTCCACCCAGAGGCGGGGTTTGCATGCCAACGGACGGCCGTCGGTGCGGTTTTTCTGCCGCGCGTGTAGGCCAGGTTGCTGCCGATTTGCAGTTGGGGGCGATTTCCATTTGATTTCGGCTTCGCCGCCGACACGGTTGGCATCGATAGCGCGGACGCTGGCCATCATGCCGCGTCTTTCAAGCAGGATGAAAGTCGTTTCTGATGCGGCTGCCGAATGACGGATACGAAGCCCGATACGTTTTCGTTTTTCCAAATATGCCCGCATCAAGCTGGCGGGTTTTGCTCGGACGAACGATGTGTTTCGGAATGAGGCGTTCCCAGAATCCGGCCCACGCCTGCAAATGCCGAATCCGGCGTAATATTTCAGTGTTTGCGGCGGTTTGTTCCCCAACGCAGGAAGCCAGAATTCAGATTTGTATTTCGATGTTTCAATACGGGGTCGGTAACGCGGTTGGTGTCGTAATGCGCTTTTGACTTGGTCGTGGCGCAGGCTGCCACCCATTTTTGGTTTTTCGTTACGCTGCCATGCGGCTTCGGCAACATACCCCATTGCTTGAAGCTTTGGTTTGGCATGAACGGCTTGTGGCGCGTAATCGCCGCCGCGCTCCCATACGCGCAACGCACATCATCCAGATAATCTCATACCTGTTTGCGTAGATTAACCGTATCCCAGTCGAAGGTGGGCTCAGACGGCCTCGTATCGGTGTTGTGCTTGGGGTTGTTGGCGTTTTTAATCTGCATGCCTGCGGATTGCGGATGGTGCGCAGGCTGTAGGTGTCCATAACGTGGTCGATTTCGCTTTTGACCGTAGCGCAGTTCGAGTTCGCTGAACCAAGGCGTGATGCTGCGTTGGCTGAAGCGGACGTTCCAAGCGTCGCGGTCGAATTTGCTGCCGTCCATCATACGGTCGGCGTAGGCGACTTTCGCGCGGCTGCGTTCGTATGTGCCGGCGATGGTGGTGTTTTCGGTCGGAGTGATGCCGACTTTTGCAGCATTTGGCTGTCGCGTTTGAAGTTGAATGAACGCGGTGGCTGGCACTGTCTTTATAGTCGTCCCGCTTCGTTGTGCGAAATATAGTGCGGACGTAAGCGTATTTGCCGCCGAATTCCGCTTCGAGCGAACCGTCGCGGCGGCCGTGGCTGCCGACTGTGGCGGACGTGTTTATATTGTAGGGTTTTTCAGTAAAATCAGGATTTTTGCGGACAAATTGAACGGAACCGCCACCAGGCCCATACGCGCAACGGTTTGCGGGCCTTGGTTACACAATCACTTGTCAAAAACTGTTGGGATGTACGCGGTCGGTGGGTCCATACGCATACCGCAGCCGTAAATAAACCGGGTCGTCCGTATTGACGGCACAGGCGCGAACCGCCCAGTCGCGGAACAGCGGATCGCCCGAGCTGCCGCCTTGCGACGATGCCCATATTAGCACGGACTCGTAGTAAGTCCGCAACCGTCGCCGGCCGGCATGGGCTGGATGGTGGCTTTCGGCTGAATTTGACCCGGTATTGGCCTTTTGCTGCTGCGCGCCGGTAACGACCACGGCGCAAGTGTGGAATCTTGTTCGATATTCGTCGGCTGCCCAAAATCCTGGGTTAGCCAGCGTCATGGCAGGAGTAAGAAGTGTTATGCGTCATAGGAAATTACCTCCATTGTGATTTGTTATATTGAAATATTTCGTCTAAATCGCAAATTAAGTTTTTGCAATCAGTATGATTGTATCAAGCAACGATACGGAATAACATACGGAATTACCTGTAAAATTCTTTTATCTGATTTAACTCAATATTTCTTAACTTGCCTCAGTTCAATATCAGGCCGTCTGAAAACACATCGAAATATTTTCAGACGGCCTGATGAAAAATCTAAAAGCGTTCCCTTCCCCGAATACCGCAGGCAAATCCCGTGTCCGGCCCTGATATGCCGTTTGACAAACCATGGCCTGAAATTGAAGGCCGTCTGAAAAAGCAACACACTCCCGGCTTCCTTTTCAGACGGCCGATTGTGTTATTTGAAGATGCCAAAAAGCAGGTATACCGTTAAAATGCCGCCCGTCTTTATCCGCTACGGAAGTTTGATTTTTATGACTACTCTCACCATCGCCTTGAGCGGCGGCGGCCAACCTTTGGAACTTATCGGCAAAATGGCCAACCGGCACGGCTTGATTGCCGCGCGACCGGTACGGGCAAACGGTTACGCTGCGCAAAATGGCGGAAAGCTTCAGCAATATCGGCGTGCCTGTGTTTCTGGTTGACGTAAAAAGGCGATTTGTCCGGCATCTGCCGTGCCGGGGACGGTGCGGTGCAAGGTCGGCGAACGGATGGCGGAATTGGTTTGGACGGCGCAGACTATCTCGCAAGGCTTTCCCGTGCGCTTTTGGGACGTAGGCCTCGGCGAAACGGGCATCCCGTGCGCGTTACCGTATCCGAAATGGGGCCGATGCTGCTCTCGCGCCTGATGAATTTGAACGACACCCAGGAAGGCCTGCTCAACCTGGTATTCGAGGTTGCTGACGACAAAGGCTGGCATCTGATTGATTTGAAAGACCTGCGCCGGATGCTGCAACATGTGGCCGACCACGCCAAAGAATACCGCACCCAATACGGCAACGTTTCTCCGCCAGCGTCGGCGCGATTCAGCGGCAGTTGCTGGTATTGGAGAAAGAAGGTGCGGAACAGTTTTCGGCGAACCCGAACTAAACCCGCAGGACTGGCTGCAAAGCGAGGGCGGGAAAGGCGTCATCAACATCCCGAATTCGGAAAAACTGATGCGCCCCGCGCATGTCACAGCGCCGTTTTTGCTGTGGTTTCTGGCCGAACTGTTTGAAACCCTCGCCCGAAAGTCGGCGATGCCGACAAACCCAAACTCGTCATGTTCTTCGACGAAGCGCATTTGATGTTCGACAACGCCGCACCGGCCTGGCTAGAACAAGTCGAACAGTGCGCGCTCATCCGCTCCAAAGGCGTGGGCGCATATTTCGCTACCCAAACCCCGCTCGACCTGCCTGACAGCATCCTCGGCCAACTCGGCAACCGCATGCAGCACGCCCTGCGCGCCTTCACCCGCGCGACCAAAAGCGGTAGCGCCGCCGAAACCTTCCGCAGCAATCCTGAAGCTGAACGTGGCCGAAGCTTATTATCGAACTGGGCGTGGGCGAGGCATTGGTGTCCTTCCTCGATGAAAAAGGCATGCCTGGCATCGTGGAACGCGCTCGTCCCGCCGTGCCGCAATCGCAGCTGCTCTCACTCGGCCGAAGAGCGCGGCCGCCTGTTCCAAAACGACATCCCCTCACCGCCACTATAAAGACGCGGTGGACACAATTTCCTCTGCCTACGAAGCCCCTGCAGCAGCTTGCGGCGGAACAAACCCAGGCGGGAACAGGCTGCCGGTGCGGGAAAAAGCCGCACAACAGGCGCAGGCACGGCCGAAGCGGCGCAACCGGCCAAACCCGGACTGGTGGAAGCGCTTCCTCGGCGGACTGTTCGGCGGACGGAAAAAGGCCAACCATGGCTGGCTACAACGTTGCCGACAGCATCGGCAGCCAAATCAACCGCCAAGTCACCAACGCCATTTCGCGCAGTGTGATGGGCGTAATCAAAAACATGTTGAATAAGGCAGGCCGTCTGAAAACCCGTTTACCCGGTTTTCAGACGGCCTCAAACTGAAAAAAGATGAGAAAACGACGACTTCAACACCCTATTCGACGGCGAAGACTTCCAAAAATGCTGGCACAGATGAGCGAGGAAGAACGTGCCGAATTCAAACGCGAATCGCAGCAACTGTTTGCCGAAGCATCCGAGAATGTTTCTGCCGCCTTCGACAACCGCACCATCCATGAAAAACTGACCGCCGCCATCTTGGCGCAAACGCCCGACGAAGAGCTGGTACTGACCGTGTTCGACACCCTGGCCGTGCAGGCACCCGAAGGCATGGGCGAAGAAGCATACCTGCAAACGCTCTCCCCGCCCGCCGCGCCGTTTACGCGCTGTACATCCTGGCCGGAGAAGTGGACAACGGCGGTTTCAACCAGTATTACTACAACACCGGTGCCGAAGCCGCCGCCTACCTGCCCGAAGCCTGCGAACTCGTCGGCGCGCCCAAATATGCCGATCTCGTACGCCGCGCCAACGCCTGTTACGAACGCGAAAAACTGGCCGACCGCCAAGACGGTGTCTGCTGGAAGGTTTCTGCGCCCCGTCATGAAAACAACCCGCTCGAAGCCTACGACGACGAATTTCTACCTGCTGGAAAACTGCCAACCTCTGACGGCCTGCTGGTACGTTTCTCATCCGCGAAAATCCGGAAGCGTTTACCGACTCGACGAAAACGCCGCCCAAGGCCGGGTTTATATGAACGTACAACCGCCCCTCCGCATTTTTCAGACGGCCTTTTGCAACAAGAGGCCGTCTGAAAACACAACCGCCCAACCCAACCGAGGATCCCATGCCGCACCATTTGGTTTTACAACGTCCCGACATCGGGCGTTGCGACCCTGTCCTTTCTCCCCTTTGCCGGACAAGGCCGTCTGAAAAACGGAAACGGCAGCATCCTGCGCTTTAGTGCCGGAAAACTCTCGCCCTGCCGCCCGAAGCCGCCGCCGAACTGGACAAGCTGGAAAATCGACCACGCCGTATTGCCCGCCATCCCGTTCTCCGACCTCGACTGATTGTCAGCGACATGGATCTCGACACTGATTACCATAGAATGCGTGGACGAAATTGCCGCCGGAGTCGGACTCGAAAGAACAAGTGGCGGCGATTACACGAACAATCCATGCGCGGCGAATTGGACTTTCGAACAATCGCTGCGCAAACGCGTCGGCCTGCTTGGCCGGATTACGAAAGCGTGCTGCAAGAAGTGTACGACCGCGTCTGAAACTATCGCCCGGTGCGGAATATCTCTTGAGCGAATGCAAAAAGCACGGCGTGAAATTCATGCTGGTATCGGGCGGCTTCACCTTTTCTCACCGACCGCCTGCAAACCCGCCTCGGACTCGACTACACCCACGCCAACCTGCTCGACACCGACTGACGGCCGCCTGACAGGCCGTCTGAACGGCCGCATCATCGACGCACATGCCAAAGCCGACCTGCTGCGAATACCGCGCCAAACTCGGTTTGCGCCACGGGCAGGTTTCTAGCCGTGGGCGACGGGAGCCAACGACATCCCCATGCTGACAGAAGCCGGTTCGAGCATCGCCTACCATGCCAAAGCCCAAAGCCCGGCAGGCTGCCGACATATGCATCAACCACAACGGCTCTGAAGCCATACGCGGCTGTATAGATTCCGTTCAAACCGAAGCGGGAAAACATACCTTGCCCGCCGGAACGGAAGCCAGCACATCAGGCTGCACCAAACCTCTCCGCCCGCCTTGCCGCCTTTCGGCAGGCGGGGATTTCAGCTATAATCCCCGCTTTACCGACGGGGCTTGTTTTCCCCCTTAGGCGGCACTATTTAGCGAAAATCCGATTTCGAGCCTGAAAGCCGAAGCGCTATTGCAGGCTGTTTCCAAACGGCGGAGCGCACCTACACGCTGCGTAAGACAGGCAGACCTGAATATCCGTCCGCCCGCCGCATTATCCGAAAAATACCGAGACCATATGAGTAATCCGCAAGACTACGAAGAACAAGAAGACGACAACCGCCCGCTAACCGCAGAGGGAACAGCGCGCCTGCCTGCGCGCAGCTGATGTGCAGGGCAAAGACCGCGGCTACATCACTTACGCCGAAATCCGATGCCCTGCGGACGATATGTCCGACGCCGAACAGATTGACAACATCGTCAACATGATTCAGGGTTTGGGTATTCGGGCACCGAAGAGCTCCCCGATGCCGACAGCCTGCTGATGAACGACAGCGGCACCGGCACGACCACGACGACGACGCGGTAGAAGAAGCGGAGGGCCGCCCTTTCCAACGCCAATGAATTCTGGCCGCACCACTGACCCCCGTGCGACGTATATGCGCGAAATGGGCAGGTGGAACTCCTGGACGCGCGAAGACGAAATCATCATCGCCAAAAATCGAAAAACGCCCTGAAAAACTACGATTCAGGCCATTTACGGCTCGCCCGGGTTCGATTAGCGGAACTCAGATTTGATTGGCAAAATCCGCAACGACGAAATCAAAGTAGACGAAGTGGTCGAAGCGATTATCGACCCGAACGAAGCGCTGCTTAACGAACTGGGCCTGGGTCATGGAAACCCGTACCGCCTGGCACGTCCCGGCGACAACGCCGAAGAAGAGTCCGAGACGGCGAAGATGAAGACGGCGAAGGCGATGCCCTGATATGGAAGTGTTAATCTGGAAGAATTGAAACGCGGAAGTGCTGAGCATTTTGCCGTTATCAAAGACAGTTACGGCCTGATGGTCGAGGGCTTGAATGCCAACGACAGCAACCATCCGGAATACCTGAAACACCGCGACGCGATTGCCCACAAACTGCTGGAAGTCCGCTTTGCCACCCGTCAGATTGAAAGTTCGAGTCAAACAGCCTGCGGCAGAAAGTGGACAACATCCGCAAACTGGAGCGCGAAATCCGCGACATGCTACCTCGACCGCGTCCAAATGGATCATGACTACTTCATCAGCCAATTCCTGCCGAACATCACCGATTTGACTTGGCTGGAAAACGAAATTGCCAAACGCCATGCGATGGGCGAACGCTCTGAGCGTTTCAAACACGCCATCCTGGAAAAACAGTCCGAATTGGCGGAAATGGAAAAACGGCGCAGATTTCCACTGAAGAACTGAAGGAAATCAATAAAAACATGCAAAGCAGCGAACGGGAAACCGCGTGCGTAAGTAGAGTGAAATGATACAGGCCAACCTGCGCCTGGTGATTTCCATCGCCAAAAATACACCAACCGTGGCTTGCAAAGTTCCTTGATTTGATTCAGGAAGGCAACATCGGCCTGATGAAGGCGGTCGATAAATTCGAATACCGCGCGGCTACAAATTCTCCACTCTACGCGACATGGTGGATCCGTCAGGCAATCACCCGCTCGATTGCCGACCAGGCGCGCACCATCCGCATCCCGGTTCAGCTATGATTGAAACCATCAACAAAATGAACCGCATCTCCCGCCAATACCTGCGGAAACCGGAGAAGACCCCGATTCCGCCAAACTGGCCGAGCTCGATGGAAATGCCGGAAGACAAAATCCGCAAAATCATGAAAATCGCCAAAGAGCCGATTTCGATGGAAACCCCGATCGGCGACGACGACGATTCGCACTTGGGCGACTTCATCGAAGACGTGAACAACGTCGCACCGGCGGATGCGGCCATGTATTCCAGCCTGCGCGAAGTTACCGCCGACGTACTGGAAAGCCTGACCCCGCGCGAAGCCCGAGGTACTGCGTATGCGTTTCGGCATCGACGCGAACACCGACCACACGCTGGAAGAAGTCGGCAAGCAGTTTGACGTAACCCGCGAACGTATCCGCCAAATCGAAGCCAAAGCCCTGCGCAAGCTGCGTCATCCGACCCGTAGCGACAGATTGAAAAGCTTCCTGGACAGCGAAGACAACAAATAGCCGTTTCGACAGCAGAGAGGCCGTCTGAAAAACCATTTTCAGACGGCCTCTTTATCATCGGAACATCAAACACCATCCAAACCCAAACACACAGCCGTAGTTTGTATGGCCAGCCATGAGCACATGCCGTTCGGTTGGGCGGCGGGCTGCCAACCGATCGCAAAACTGCAACAAATCATCCCAACTCAGAAACACCTTTTCAGACGGCCTCTTTGCCGCCACGGACGACTTTATCATTACCCTTCCTGCGATAGAAGCTTGGAATGGCGGCATTCGGTTGCGGCACAGTAAATTCAAATAAGAACGCACCATATCGTCATTCCCCCGCAGGCGGGAATCCGTGCATTTGATTTTTGGAATGCTTAGAGGCTGGCGCAAACCCAAATTTTTGGATTACTGTCTTATTGGGAATGACGATGGTAAGTATTTTTTAATGAGGCGGTTCCGGTTATCCGCACAGCCCCAAAACTAATCCGCCCAACGGGAAGGAGTGCCCGCTTTATCCCAAAGGCGGCATATCGGTACTGTTTTACAGAACGTTTTTAAATCTCCACCCTCACTGGCCGCGCAAAAACAGCGCGTCCAATTCTTTCAGTGTGAGTTTGACCCATGTGGGACGGCCGTGGTTGCACTGATTGCTGCGCGGGGTTTGTTCCATATCGCGCAGGAGCGCGTTCATTTCCGGCAGAGTGAGTTTCCGTCCGGCGCGTATCGAACCGTGGCAGGACATAGGTGGCGAGGATGCGGTTTTCCCGCGCTTCACCGCCTGCGACGCGCCGACTTCGGCAAATTCGCGCAACATATCCCGCGCCAGTTGTTCCACGTCGGACTTGCCCAGCATTTGCGGTACGGCGCGCACGGCGATGCGGTTTTTCACCGATGGGCGAGAGGTCCAGGCCGAAACGGCGTAGTTCGTCGCCGAAATCGGCAAGGGCGGCCATTTCGCCGTGCCCTGCGGAAAAAGGTAACGGGGATAAGCAGCGATCGGCTGTTCAGACGGCCTTGTTCGCCGCGCTGGCGTTTCATTTTTCGTAGTTCACGCGTTCGGCGGCGGCGTGCATGTCCACCAAAAGCAGGCTGTCTTCCGCTCTGGGCAAGGATGTAGATGCCGAGCAGTTGGGCGATGGCGAAGCCCAGCGGGTACGCGTTTCCGCCGCCTTCGCCGTGCGCTTCGTCCCGGCCGTCTGAAACGGCGGTTTGCGCTATTGCGCCGCCGAAGCGTTCGTGTTCGAGCTGTGCCAGTTCGTCGTCGCGCCGGTAGAGTTCGGCATAGAGTATCGATGGCGCGGCGGTTTTTCGTTCAGGCTCAAACTGCGCTGTTGCGGCACCCGGGCGGCAGAATAGGAAACGGGGCGGTTTTGCCTGCTTGGAGGCCGTCTGAAAACGGCGCATGGCTGCCGCCGTGGTTTTCAGACGGCCTCTCTTCGGCCAAACCCATCATTTTTGTGCAGTACTTCGCCCGCATTGCCGACGCTCTCCGTCCGGTCGGCAGCGCGCCGGCCAGTGCTTTGTCGAGGTGTGGAAAACGAGGTTGGTGTACAGCCTGGCTGTCGCGGAAACGGATTTCGGTTTTTGGTGGGATGGACGTTCACGTCCACGGCTTCAGGCGGCAGTTCGAGAAAGAGGACGAAGGCGGGCGCGAGGGCTTGGTGGAGCACGTCGCGGTAGGCCTGTTGACGGCGTGCAGCATGACTTTGTCACGCACGAAGCGGCGGTTGACGAAGCAATATTGTTGGCCGGTTTTGCCTTTGGCGAAGGTGGGTTTGGCAATCAGGCCGTAGAACCGCATGCCGCCGCCCCCGCCTTCCACGGGCAATGAGGCCGTCTGAAAATCGCTGCCGAGTATGGCGGCCGCGCGTTCTTCGAGGCTTTGCGGCGGGTATTTGAAAACGGGTTTGCCGTCGCGTTTGAGGCTGAAGGCGGTTTTCGGGATGCGCGAGCGCGAGGCGTTCGAGCATGGTGGCGCAGTGGGCGTATTCGGTGTTTTTCGATTTGAGAATTTGCGTCGTGCGGGGTGTTGAAAAACAGGTCAGCCACTTCCACGGTGGTGCCTTCGGGATGGGCGGCGGCGGCGGCAAGGCGACAGGATGCCGTCTTCGGCGCGGATTTCGTGGGCATGTGCGCTGCCGAGTGCGGCTGGTGAGGGTAAGCCGGCTGACAGAGGCGATGCTGGCTGAGCCCTTCGCCGCGGAAACCCATGCTGGAAACGTGTTCCAAATCGGTAAGGCTGGCGATTTTGCTGGTGGCGTGCCGGGAAAGAGCGAGGCGGCAGGTCGTCTGCATGGATGCCGCCGCCGTTGTCGCGCACGAGCAGGCGTTTGATGCCGCCGCCGTCCAGTTCCACCTCGATTTCGGCCGCCCCCGCGTCTATGCTGTTTTCAAACGATTTCTTCAGGGCATTGGCGGGCGTTCCACCACCTCTCCGGCGGCGATTTGGTTGACTAAATGGTCGGGCAGTGCGGCGATACGGGGCATGGCTTCGGACTCGTTTGAGGCTGTCTGTAAATGAGGCGGGCAGATTATAACAGGCCGTCTGAAATTTGTTTTTCAGACGGCCTGTGCTTGTAGGGTTTTGATTATTTGGTGCCGAAGATTTTATCGCCCGCGTCGCCCAAGCCCGGGATGATGTAGCCGTTTTCATTCAAATGGCTGTCGAGTGCGGCAGTGTAAATTTTCACGTCGGGATGCGTCTCGCTCACCCGTTTCACGCCTTCGGGCGCGGCCACCAGCACCAAGGCCTTGATGTTGATGCAGCCTTTGCTTTTTCAGCAGATCGATGGTGGCGACCATCGAACCGCCCGTGGCCAGCATCGGGTCGATGATGAGTGCCGGACGCTGGTCCATTTTGCTGACGAATTTTTCAAAATACGACACCGGTTCGAGTGTTTCCTCGTTGCGCTGCAGGCCGACCACGCTGATTTTTGCCGTCGGAATCAAATCCCAGCACGCCGTCGAGCATACCCAAACCCGCACGCAGGATGGGGACGACGGTCAGGGTTTTGCCTTTGATGCGTTCGCCTTCCATTTCGCCGCACCAGCCCGCGAAAGAAAAGGTTTCGAGTTTCGAAATCGCGGCTGGCTTCATATGGCGCCAGCAGCCGCGCCAGTTCGTTGGTGAGTGTGCGGAATTTGTAGGTGCTGCAATCGGCTTCACGCATCAGGGCGAGTTTGTGTTTGACTAAGGGGTGGTCGATGATATGGAGGTTCATGGGGAAATATCTCTGCTTTTTCAGACGGCCGCAATTATAGGCGAACCATGAATTTCTGTCTTGACGGAAATAATAGAAATAACCATAATAAGCCGTATGAAACTGAATCCGACCACTCAAAAATTCGTGCTCCACTGGGGCGAAATGGGCTCTAAATGGGGTGTAAAACCGCACGGTGGCGCAAATCCACGCGCTGCTCTACATCATCGGCAAACCGATGAATGCCGAAGAAATCAGCGAAACGCTGACCGTGGCGCGTTCCAACGTCAGCAACAGCATCCGCGAGCTGCAAGGCTTGAAACTGGTGCAAACCGTGCACCAGCTCGGCGACCGGCGCGATTATTTCACCACCTCCGACGATGTTTGGGTATTGGTGAAGACCATCGTCGAACAACGCCAACAGCGCGAAATCGAGCCGACGCTGCACTTCCTCAACGAACTGATTGCCACGCCCGAATTCGAACAGGAAAACGAACAGGTGCAAAAACGCATCCGCGACACGCAGCAGTTTATGGATATTGCCACTAGCTGGACGAAGGAAATGCTCAAACTACCCACCGGCACACTGGCGCAGGTTTTAAAGCTCGGCACCAAAATCCAGCGTTTCCTGACCGGCGGCAAAAAGACTGAATCCGCCGCACAATATCCGAAAAGCCGCACTGGGCCGTCTGAAACAGACTTTCAGACGGCCTTTCCGTCTCTTTGACTGCCGGATGGCATATAATCCGCCCACTCGAAACACTCTGCGGAAACTATGGAAAAAACGGTGCACAATCCCATGCGCCGCCGTCTGATACTGGCCGGCGGCGCGCTGCTTTTGTCTTCCCGCCCGATCTTGGCCGGAGCGCAGCGCGAAGAAACCCTGTCGGACGACGTGGCCTCCGTCATGCGGACGTCGGTAAACAACGTCAACCCCGCCCGTTTGGTTTTCACCAACCCGCGCGACGGCGAACGCTGGCTGCGCGACATGTCCGCACGGCTCACCCGCTTCATTCCCCGACGAGCCGTCGCGCCACCGCCTGCTGATCAACATCCAATACGAAACCACCCGCGCAGGCCTCGACACCCAACTGATACTCGGCCTGATCGAAGTAGAAACGCGTTCCGCCAATACGCCATCAGCAACGTCGGGGCAAAAGGCCTGATGCGAGGTCATGCCGTTCTGGCAGCGTTACATCGGCAAACCCGACCACAACCCTGTTCGATATCCGCACCAACCTGCGCTACGGCTGCACCATCCCTGCGACACTACCTTAATGTCGAAAACGGCAACATCGTCCGCGCCCTCGCCCGCTTTCAACGGCAGCCTCGGCAGCAACAAATACCCCAACGCCGTCATCGGTGCCTGGCGCAACCGATGGCAATGGAATTAACCAACCTTGTTCATTTTGAGGGATAAACCATGCAAAACCAACAGAACAATTATCAACATCCCTCACCGTCAAACAACTGGGCAATACTACCAACAACAGCCCCAACCGGTACAAGGCACCAACGCCTTGGCCATCTCCAGCCTGGTTTGCGGCATCATCGGCTGGATTATCCCGATACTCTTCGCCCTGCTGGCCATTATTTTTCGGCCATGTCGCCCGCAGTCAGATTAAACGCAGCGGCCAGGGCGGCGCAGGATTTAGCCCCTGGCCGGCCTGATTTTGGGTTATATCCAGTTCGTCATCATCGTCTCTCGCCTGCTTGCCGCCATTATCCTGCCCGCCTACCAAGACTACGTTATCCGTTCCAAATGGGTGGAAGCCGACGTTTATCTGGTGCAGGCACGCGACAAACTGGCCAAACGCATCGCCGCCGATAAAAACAACGCCGTCATCATCAACATTCCCGCCGAAGAAATGAACATTCCCGGCATGGAAAAAGCACTGGAACGAATTTACGGTGGAGAACGGCGTACTGCATGCCCAGCTCAACCCGAAAAGCCAACTGTACCCTTTGATTAAAAAGCACAAACTTGAGCGTTACACCGCAAGTAATGAAAGACAGCATCGTTTGGGAATGCCGATTCGAACAACAAATGAGACAAAACCAGATGCCGAAATCATGCACAACCGACGGCAACATCACCCTTTGTAAGCCGTCTGAAAACACCGTTCCGGCAACACAGCCCAACCATAAAAAGGCCGTCTGAAAGTTTTCAGGCGGCGCTCTTTCGCATCTTTCAAAACTATGCCAGACCCGGCATCCTTCCCCGATTCAGAATATTGTGCGGATCAAACAATTTTTCAGCCGACGCTGGATACGAAGCACGTTTTTCCTGCGGCTGGGTAAACGCAGTTTCTCCGGCCCGCAGCGCACCGCGAGAACAATGTGGCATGCCCGCCGGCTTCGAATGCGGCGGCACAGATTTTCGTCTGCGGGCAGGCCGGTTTGGTACCAACGCAGGCCGCCGCCCCATTCCATACAAATGTTCCGTCCAATCCAACTCGGGCGCGGTATCGGGCACGGATACGCGCCACAACCGTACATCTTCGTTTTCAGACGAGCCTGAAGGCAGGCAGGAGCTGTTCGCGCACCGCACGCCACAAATCGGCATTTATCCCGCCCTGTCCAAACGTTTCGCCACCCAAACGGCTTGCCGCCGCCTCTACGCCCGCCGCACTGCCGCCGAGGGCGGACGAGACAGCACACCGTTGTCCCAAAAACCGGCCGTCAGCGGCGGCGGCTGTCCCATCAAGCATGAAGCATCCTGCGGGCGGCGGCAGCCGAACATTCAAACTTCAAAGTGATTTCACGTTCGGGCTCGGGCAACACTTTTAGCGACACTTCCGCCAACACCCCAAAGTCCCCATTGCGCCGGCCATGGTTTTTATGGATGTCGTAACCGGCGACGTTTTTCACCACCCGGCCGCCGAAATCGAGCACCTGGCCGCAGCCGTCTATCAAACGGCGGCCAAGGACGAAATCGCGTACCGCGCCGAAATGCGCCCGCGGGTCCGGCCAAACCGCAGGCCACCGCGCCGCCTAGGTTGCACCCGCACCGAAATGCAGCGGCTCAAACAGCGGGATTTGGCGGCGTTCGGCCAAAGCCGCTTCGATTTCGGCCAAAGGTGTGCCCGCTTTGGCGTGATGACCAACTCTGTCGGGATCGTAGGCGGTGATGCCGCTGTGGATGCGGGTATCGAGGATGGCGGTCGGACGCACAGGTTCGCCGTAAAATCCTTGCTGCCGCCGCCCCCGTACGGTCAGCGCGTATCCCTCGTCGGCCGCCTGTCGGATTTGTTGCCGCAAATATTGCAATGAAGTATCCATATCCTGCTTTTCAGACGGCCTTTGTCTGTATTTTTCAGACGGCCTTAGGGGTTGTTCGGTCTTTTGATATGCCGATAGTGTGTTTGACGTGCCGCATCTGGCCGAGGTTTTCCGCCCATTTGATAAAAAGCCGGTTCCTGCAACGGCGGGCGGAAAAAGATTATCGGATGCACACGTGCGTAAGACGTAAAGAAAGCGCGGCCCGGTTCAGAGCCGGAGATAGAAAACAACGGCTGTACCATCCAAAGGCGGTTTGCACGCTGGCGAACCGGTGATTAAACAGATGCGCAATCAGGTTAGGGCTTAGGAAAAAGGCGGTAGGGGGAAGCCGTTTTCAGACGGCCTCTTACTGCTTCTCGGCCTCCCCGCCTTATCCGTCCAAATGGCTGCTGTCGCGTGCCAGCACGGTGCGTTGCCGCCCGCATCGGCGGCGGAAATGATGCCGTCGGCCTCCATTTGTTCGATGAGGTTGGCGGCACGGTTGTAGCCGATTTTCAGGTAACGCTGCACCGAGGAAATGGTGGCTTTGTTGGTTTTAATCACGCAGGACACGGCTTCGTCGTACAGCGGATCGCTGCCGCCTTCGTTGTTGCGACCCTCGTTGGCATTGCTGAAGATGTCGTCGCTGCCGACGCCGCCGGTGAGCAGGTCTTCGACGTAATCGGGTTCGCCGAACTGTTTGAGGTATTCCACTACGCCGTGTACTTCTTCGTCGGAAGCGAACGCGCCGTGTACGCGTTGCGGATAGCCGGTGCCCGGCGGCAGGAACAGCATGTCGCCCTGACCAAGCAGGTTTTCCGCACCCATTTGGTCGAGGATGGTCCGACTGTCGATTTTTTGCTCGACACTTGGAAGGCAATGCGGGTCGGAATATTGGCTTTAATCAGGCCGGTAATCACGTCCACGCTCGGCCGCTGGGTGGCTAAAATCAGGTGGATGCCCGCCGCGCGCGCCTTCTGTGTGATGCGGGCGATCAATTCTTCGATTTTCTTGCCTGCCGTCATCATCAGATCGGCAAATTCGTCCACCACCACGACGATAAACGGCAGTTTTTCCAACGGTTCGGGATTGTCGGGCGTGAGGCTGAAGGGTTGCCGATTTTTGCGGCCGTATACGGCCTCTTCCCGTATTTTCTGGTTGTAGCCCGCGAGGTTGCGTACGCCCAAATGGCTCATCAGGCGGTAGCGTTTTTCCATTTCGTTCACACACCAGGTCAGCGCGTTGGCGGCCAGGCGCATGTCGGTTACCACCGGCGCGAGCAGGTGCGGATGCTTCGTAAATGCTCAGTTCCAGCATTTTTCGGGTCGATCATAATCATGCGCACGTCGTCGGGCGTGGCCTTGAACAACATCGACAGAATCATGGCGTTCACGCCCACGGATTTGCCCGAACCGGTCGTACCGGCCACCAGGAGGTGCGGCGCGCGGGCAAGGTCGGTACGACAGGGCTGGCCGGTGATGTCCCTGCCCCAGCGCGAGCGTGAGCTTGAGGGTGATTCGGCGAACGCGGGCGAATCGGACTTTCGCTCAGGCGTATCATCTGGCGTTTCGGATTGGGCAGTTCCAAGCCCATGCAGGTTTTGCCGGGGATGGTTTCCACCACGCGGATGGAGGCGACGCCGAGCGAACGGGCGAGGTCTTTTTCCAAATTCAACACGGCATTGCCGCGCACACCGACATCGGGTTCGATTTCGTAGCGGGTGATGACCGGCCCGGCATACGCTTCCAACACTTTGACTTTGACCTGAACTCGGCCAGTTTTTCTTCGATGGTGATGCTGTTTTCCAGCAATGCTTTCCTCACTCTGCGTCGCATCGGGATTGTAGCTGGCGGGTTTCAGCAGGTTGAGGCCGGGCAGCGGGTAGAGGCCGTCTGAAAACGGCGCGGGTTCAGGAAAAACCGGTCTCATTGCCATATACCGGGCCGTCGTTTTCAAACGGTTCGTCATGTTCAAACGGCCTGTCGGCATAGCCGCCGTATTCCGGTTGTTCTTGCTCGGACGGTGCAAATACGTCGTCCAGCCATTCTTGCGCGTCCGCCGCATCGGAATAAATGCCGCCGGCCGTTTCTTCGCCGGCAAACGGATATTCAGCCGCCCTGCCTTCATCCCACGGCTGAATCATTTCAGCTGAAAACGCCACTGAGGCAGGCGGCGGGACATCCACGCTCAAAGGCGGTGTCGGCGGCACGGCCGGCGGTTCAACCACCGTGGCATCGGGGCGGCGGCACTTCGGCCGGTCTACTGTAGGGATAAGGGGCGAAACGGTTGGCCAGGGCACTGTCTGCACGAAGCGGCTTGGCGGCGGGTTTCGGCTTGACCACTTCTCCGCCGTAATTGGAAATCCGCGCGGAAGCAGGCAGGATGCTGGCATTGTCCACCGTACTGATGCGACGCAGGCGGCGGGACGGGCGTTCCGTCCGGGCCAGGTTGAGATGACTTCGTCGGCAGGAATGATGCGCGGGGCAATGTCGCTGCGGCGCGCGCTCTGCCGCTGCCGTGCCATGCGCCGCATCATCAAATTGGCGCGGATGTCGCTTTCCTCTATGGTTTCGGGCGCGTTGAAGCCTTTTTCAGACGGCCTTACTGCTTCTTGTACGGCAGGTTTCGCGGCCAGGGCGTTGAAATTTTGGTTTTCCCGTTCGAGGCGGCGTTGTGCCGCGCGTTCTTCCACGCACAAAACGGAAGGGGCGCTGTAACTGATGACGGGCAGACCGGCAGCCGGTGTATGTGGCGGCCTGCCGCCGAACCGTTGCTCTTCATAACGGCCGGGGCGGGGTTTGATTTCACGGGCACGGCTACCCGCCGCAAGGTTGCAGGGTGGCATCGGCCAGTGATGATTTCCGCGTCGGGCGGAGGGACGTGTTCTTGCACTTCGGGCTGAATTTTTCTATTAGGGCGGCAGCGGGCTCGCGGCGGAAACGCCCGACTTCGGCTTCGGTAATCACTTCCGCATCGGCAGCCGGTTTGGACGGCGGCCCTTCCATTTCGGCCGCTTCATCCGCCGGGTCGCCGCGGTGGGTGTATTCGAACTCCTCCGCCATGATTTCCCTGCACGCTCTTGCGTTTGAAATGGCCGATTTTCGTCGGCGGTAATCACTTCCGCATCGAGCGGCGGTGCGTTTTGCGCACCTCGGCATCCGGCTCGGGCCCGGATTCGGCATTTTCGATATCCGATTCGGCATCCGCCGCATCATCCGCTGCTGCGGAACGCAAGGGAACGGCCTCGGCGGGTGTTCCCGGCTGCAACGCGGCTTCCCTGTTCCGTTTCGGATTCTGCCGCGGGCGTTTGAACTGTTTCCGCTTGAGAGGCCGTCTGAACATTTTTTCTTCGACAGGCGGATTTTTCGCCTCTTCCGCCTCTTCCGCCTCATCTGCCTCCCTGCGGCTGCGAGGCGGCAAAAATCGGCAGGTCGTGGAAATGTTCGGTCTGCGGCGAACCTTCCGCATCGGCGGCATTCAGTTTGCGGTAGCGTTTGGGCGCGACTTCGCGCAGCTTTTTCCACCGTGCGCTCGTAAACGGCACGGCTTTTCGTCGGCATCGCGCCTGTTGTGCCGGCTGTTGTTCAGGTTCGGCTTTGGCACCGTAAAAGCGGCTTTTGGCCTCACCGCCGCTTTCCAGTGGCGGGGCATTTTCGTGACGGTTGAAATAGCGCAGTTCGCGCTGCCATTGGCGGTCGAGATAAAACCGCCAGCCGACCAAGGCGGCTACGGCAATCAACAACAAAATGCTGAAGATAATCCAAAACATAAATTCCGGACGGCTTTCCGTAAGAATGCGTAAAGCCGCCATTTTAGCGTGTTTCGACGGCAAACAGAAACTTTCCGCCGTTTGCCATATAATATGCGGCTTTCGTCTGAAACATTGCCGGATTATGGATTTCTTCACCGCATGGTTTGAAACGCCGTGGCTCTACGCCGCCTATATCGCTTTTGCCCGCCTGCCTCGCTGTTATGCGCCAAACCCGCACTGAAGGCATGGCGGCAAAATCCGCAGGCGTTCGGTGTTTTGCTGTGTTTTTTCGCCGTCTTTTGGTCGTTGGGGGCAGGCTTGGACGGCGGACAGCTCGGCGGTTTGCGCTACCACCTGCTCGGCGTGACACTGGGCAGCTCTGATGATAGGTTCGGCTGCGACATTCTGGCTGGCCGCCCTGTTTATGCTGCCGCATATGCTGCTGACGGTCGGCGCGCAGAATCTGGCGGCCGCCCCGCTCAATGTCCTCGCCGTCACCCTGCCCGCATTGGCCGTGGCGGAATTGCTGCGTTACGCCGTACGCCGCTTTCCTTCCGCCCAATCTGTTCCTGTCATATCTTTATCAACGGTTTCTTTTGCGCCGCCGCAGGCATGATGGCCACCGGCGCGGCAATTACCGCCCCTGCTCGCAAAAGCACCGTCTTTGCCGCCGTGGATTTAGTGGCAGGCTTTCCCCGTTTTCTTCCTCATCAGCTGGGGAGAAGCCTTCCTGACCGGCATGTTTACCGCCATTTTCGTCGCCCCTCAAACCCCAGTTCCTGCTGACTTTCGACGACGATTTCTACTTGAACCGTCAAAAACAGCATTTGGCCGTCTGAATCATGAAACTTCCTTTTTCGCTTCATTGTCGGCGGTAGTTTGCGGCGCGGCATTCGGTGCCGCAGCACGCTGGCTGCTCGCCCTTTGGCTCGACACGCCCGACCAGCCGTTTTCCCGCGCCACACCGTCGGTCAACTGGATAGGCGCGCTGCTTATCGGTTTGGCGGGCCGGCTTGGCCGACAGCCTGCCGGACCTGCCGCCGTATTGGAAATTGTGGCTGATAACCGGCCTGCTCGGCAGCCTGACCACTTTTTCCGGTTTTTCACTCGAAATCATTGCATGCGCAACAACAACGCTATTCCGCCGCCATACTGACCATCATGCTGCACCTCGGCGGTTTCCGCTGCTTTTTCACTGCGGGCGGGCTGTTCCTCGTCCGCCTGCTCCACCACCCGGCCGTCTGAAACAACCCCTTGCCGGCACTTTGTATTTTGCGCTTGCATTACGAAGCATTTGCATTTATATTTGCGAACACTATTGAATCCTATTTAACAAACCCCTCGGGGAAGGAATTACGATCATGTTTGTATGCATCTGCAACGCGATTACCGATCACCAAATCAAAGAAACTGTATCGGCTGGCGCTTCCACCTTGAGCGACCTGCAGGCACAGCTGGGCGTTGCCATGCTGCGGCTGCTGCAGATTTGGCCTCCTCCTTCCTGACTGCCGGCAACAATCAGCAAAACAGCTCCGTAACAGCCGGCATCAACATCGGCAACTAGCATCACGATACTTTCGGGCCGTCTGAAAACCACGAAACGTTTTCAGACGGCCTTTTCATGCTTTCAGACGGCCACTGTTGCAAAAACGGGCGCGGCTATATAATGCGCCCGTCCGAACAGCACCCTCCCGCACATGATCATCCCTGGCATCAATCCGACTGGCAACAGCTTGCCGCCCACTGGCGGCAGCTGCCCCACGCCCCTGCTCTTTTCCGGCAGGGAAAATACCGGCAAAACCTCCTTCGCCCGCCACTTGCCGCCACACTGCTGTGCGAACAAGCAACGGCGACCGCCAACCCTGCGGGCAATGCCCTCCTCGCCACCTGTTCGCCCCAAAACAGCCATCCCTGACTTCTACGAACTCACCCCTCGAAATACCCGAAGGCGAAACCGTCGGCCGCAAACTGCTGCAAATCAAAATCGATGCCGTACGCGGCCTGATCGAACACATCCAACTGACCTCCGTGCGCGGCGGCAAACGCGTCGTCCTCATCCATCCGGCCGAAAGCATGAACACCCAGGCAGCCAACGGCCTGCTGAAAAATACTGGAAGAACCGCCCGCCGATGTCGCCTTCCTGCGTGGTTTCCCACGACCGCGACCGCCTGCTGCCCACCATCAAAGTCGCTGCCGCCAGATGGTGCTTCTGCCCCTCGACCGGCAAACCGCACTGAACATGTCCGCTCAACAACACCCGGCCCAGGCCGAAGAACTGTTGGCCTTTCCACAGCGGCGCGCCGCCTCTTGACGAAGACCCAGGCCAAACCGCCCTGCGCGGGGAACTGCTGCAACTTTTAGCCGCCCCCGCCTGCTGGCCGTACTCGATACGCCGCCGCCTTTCGACAAAGCGAAAAAACAGCCGCTGGCCGTTTTTCTCGACTGGCTGCAAAATGGCTGCTCGACATCGGATTGGCACAACAAAACATGCCGCCGCTCTACTATCCCGCCAGCTGCGAACAATCGGCCGCAGTCGCCAGGCGCACCACACCGGCCGCCCTATTCCGGCTAGAACGGCCGTCTGAACGAACTCATCCTCTTACGGCCGCCATACATTAAGTGTTAAAATGCAACTCGAATACCTGCTCACCGAATACCTGCGAAAACTTCTGGCAGAACACAATAGGGAAACCAAAATATGTCTTCAGCCATTGATTACGACTTCAACAAACCCGCTGACATCCCGATTCCGGCAAAAATGATGAACCTCCACATCCCAGACCGGCAATCGCTTTACAACCGTTACATGCCCTTTCTCGAACATGGCGGCCTCTTCATTGCCACCAACGACAAATTCTCCCTCGGCGACGAAGTCCTGTTGGCACTTTCATTGGGCAACAGCCAAGATTCCGCGCACCAACGTCGCCTGATTAACTTCGCATATCCACCGCCGTGCGACCCCAAAGTATAGGCGTGGCATTCGGCAAAGACGAAATCTGCATTAACATCAAAAACATGATTGAAAAACAACTGGGCACCGCACTCAGAAGCGAGCGCGCCATCATTCACACTTTAACCGATCGAGTATGAGGCCGTCTGAAAACTGTTTTTCAGACGGCCTCACCCCCTTACAAAAACCACACACATGCAACTGATAGACTCTACACCGCCACCTCAACTTCGACGGATCTGCTGGCCGCCTGCCCGAAGTATTCGCCAACATGGCCGCCAACCAAGTCTCACACGCCCTCGCCGTCAGCGTCAGCAGGCAAAGCTTCGACCAGGTTTTGGCCATCGCCGAACAACACGCGCACATTCTACGCCAGCGTCGGCATCCACCCCGACGACCCTCGAAGCGGAAGAATTCGGCACGGACGAACTCACGGCACACGCTCGCCATTCCCCAAAGTCGTCGCCATCGGCGAAACCGGCCTCGACTACCACTGGTGCAAACGGCGATTTGGCCTGGCAGCACCGCCGCTTCGCCAACCACATCCTCGCCGCCAACGAAAGCGGCCTGCCGCTCATCGTCCACACCCGCGACGCGGCTGACGACACCATGCGGATGCTGCGCGAACACCGCGCGCACGGCGGCGTCATCCACTGTTTCACCGAAGACATGCGCGTGGCCAAACTGGCCTTGGATTTGGGCTTCATCATCCTTCTCCGGCATCGTTACCTTCTAAAAACGCCCAAAGCATTCAGGAAGCCGCACAACACGTCCCGCTCGACAGAATGCTGGTGGAAACCGCGCTCTTCCTCGCCCCCGTTCCCCAAACGCGGCAAACTGAACGAACCGGCCTACGTCCGCCATACCGCAGAATTTGTCGCCCAACTGCGCGGCGACAGCTTGAAAAACATCGCCGCCGCCACCACCGACAATTTCTTCAAACTATTCGACAGAAATCCCCCGCCCGCAACAACCGCGACAAACGAACAGGCAATTCTAGAGCCGTCTCGAAACTTTCAGACGGCCTCTCTTGATTCAAACGAAGCGGTACGGAAAACGACGAGCCAGCAATCCGTTTTAAGCTATACCGCACCTATGCCGTCCGCCTACCCTGCCAATCCGCCTCCATCATCCCGACATTGCCGCTAAACCTACTTCGGCTGACTGCCTCCGCCGGCTTTGGCATCCCAATAGTCGGCCTCCTGCTTTATTCTTGGCGCTGTTCCGCAGAGAGGCTGTAATATCTGCACAGCCGCTTGGCGGCGAACGTCGCCGTTTTCCGCTTTCTCCGCAGAAGCAGGTCGATTTGCTGCGGCCGGAGATGTAGATGCCGCCGGTAGATACGGGGCGTCGGGATCGTAGCGTTCTTCGTCCAATATTTTGCTGCAGGCGGGCGGGAGGTAATGCCCGCCGTTTCAGTTCGTATGCCCACGCGGCGGCATCGTGATAACGGTAGGCGGCCAGGTGCTCTTCGGCATAGGCCAACACCCTTCATTGGTCGGCACGGCATCGGAAGCCATTGCGGATATTCTTGGGAAGCGGTCGGTTATCGGGCATGGCGGAATTTTCCCCGAGCGAGGTAAGGCAGCATAATGCGGCAAAGATGGCCGGCAGGCATTTCATGGTTTTTCGCCCGATAAAAGGTTTGAAAAGACGACGGCGAAAGTGAAGCCGATAACAGAGGCCGTCTGAAAACAGTTTTCAGACGGCCTTTTTCATTTACATCACATCCAACACATCAATGCCCAGTAAATCCAAGCCTTGTTTCAGCGTGTCGCCGGTGAGCTTCGCCAGTTGCAGGCGGTTGTTGCGGGTTGCGCCTCGGCTTTGAGTATCGGGCAGGCTTTCGTAGAAGCGGCTGAACAGGGTGGCGGTTTGCAGAGGTAGGCGGCGAGGTAGTGCGGATACGCCGTGTCCGCCACGCTTTGCAGTACGTCTTCGAATTTCAGAAGCTCGGCGGCAAGCTGTTTTTCCAGCGGTTCGGTCACAAACGGTGGGCGCGGTTGCGTCCCATTCTCCGCTTTTGCGGAACACGCTTTGCACGCGTGTAGGCGTATTGCAGGTAGGGGCGGTGTTGCCTTCAAACGAGAGCATGGCGTCCCAGTCGAACACATAATCGCTGGTACGGTTTTTGCTCAAGTCGGCATATTTGACTCGCGCTGATACCGACGGTTTTGCCGATTTTCGCCGCTTCGTCCGCGCCCAATTCAGGGTTTTTTCTTTCACTACAGCAGTGGCGCGCTCCACGGCTTCGGTCAGCAGGTCAACCAGTTTTACGGCGTCGCCGCTGCGCGTTTTGAACGGTTTGCCGTCTTTGCCCATCATAGTGCCGAAGCCGATAAACTCGGCTTTTGCATCTTCAGGCAGATAGCCTGCTTTGCGGGAAGTGGTGAAAAGTTGTTCGAAGTGCAGGGGCTTGGCGGTGGTCGACGACGTACAGCAGGCGGTCGGCTTTCAGACGACCCTATGCGGTAGCGCAGGCAGCCAAATCGGTGGAAGCGTAGAGGAAGCCGCCGCCTTGTTTTTGCACGATAAATGCGGCGGGTTCGCCTTCTTTGTTTTGAACTCGTCCAAGAACACGACTTTTGCGCCGTCGTCTTCGACCGCCAGACCTTTTTGAACCAAATCATCGACCACGGGCTGCAAATCATCGTTGTATTTCGATTCGCCCGCTACGTCCCTCAGGGCGCAGTTTCAAGCCCAGCGTGTCGTAAACGGCTTGGGCGTGCGAGAGCGAAATATCGACAAACCGTTTTCCACAATGCCAAAAACGGTTCATCGCCGCCTTGCAGCTTCACAACGTATTCGCGCGCGGTGTCGGCAAAAGGCAGGGTCTTCGTCAAAAGCGCACTTTGGCGGCTCGGTAAAACTGTTCCAAAATCCGCCAGCTCAAACGCGGCATTGTCTTTTTGCTGCTCAACCAAACAGGCAGACCAACATGCCGAACTGCGTACCCCAGTCGCCGACGTGGTTTTTGGCGGATGACGGTGTTGCCGATAAATTCCAACACGCGCGAATGCTGTCGCCGATGATGCTGGAGCGCGATGGCCAACGCATTTCTTTTGCCAGATTGGGCGAGGAATAGTCGATGATGACGGTTTGCGGCTGTTCGGTTTTGCGGATGCTCAAATGGCCGCCATGCAGCGCGTGGGAAAGGTTTTGCGCTCAAAAAGTCGGCGCGCAGGCGCAGGCTGATGAAACCCGGGCCGGCAACTTCCGCGCTTTCAATCAGCATGATTGCCCGACAGTTTGTCGGCCACCTGTTGCGCCAGTTCGCGCGGATTGCGGTTATGGCGTTTGGCGGCGGCCATCACGCCGTTGATTTGATAGTCGCCGTGTTCGGCGTTTTTGATCGGCTGCAAAACAATCGGACTGAAGCCAGCCCGCAGGCGCAAAAGGCGGCTTCTACTTCGACGGCAACGGCTTGGGAGAGTTTCATACATATTCGGCTTTCTTGTTTGAGGCCGTCTGAAAAACGGTTTTTCAGACGGCATCTTTATCGTGTAGGTATATAAAAGAAGGAAACCCGCATTCTCACCGCAGAGGCTCCTCATACGATAAACCGTTTCCGCCGCTGTAGGCCGTCTGAAAAGCGTTATACCGTCGGCCATCGATACTGACATCATCAGGAGGAAATGGATACTTTTGGACGTTTTGGCGGTATTGCGTGCAGTTGCAGGACAACATTTGCACCGCATTGGAAGCGGAGGAAGACGGCGCGCATTCGTTGCCGACCATTGGCAGAGCCATTTGGGAAGCGGCGAAAGCCGCGTATTGAAACAGGGCGCGGTGCTCGAACAGGCGGGCGTGAATTTTTCGCATGTGAAAGGTACGGCCATGCCTCGCCGCCGCCACGGCGCACCGCCCCGAGCTAGCCGGAGCGGCATTTGAAGCGATGGGCGTGTCGCTGGTCATCCATCGCGCGCAACCCTTATGTGCCGACCAGCCGCCACGTGCGCTGTTTACGTGCTATCCAAAAGATGCCGAGCCGGTGTGGTGGTTCGGCGGCGGTTTCGACCTGACACCGTTTTTATCCTTTCGACGAAGACATCGTGCACTGGCATCAAACGGCAAAAACCTGTGCACCGTTTTTCAGACGGCCTCTTTGACGAATACAAAGACTGGTGCGACCGCTATTTCTATCTCAAACACCGCGAAGAAACGCGCGGGGTCGGCTTGTTTCGACGATTTGAACCGCTGGGATTTCGCCACCTGCCTGAACTTTATCCGCGAAACGGGCGAGGAGCCTATATCGAAGCCTACCGTCCCATCGTCGCCCGCCGCAAAAACACGCCCTACGGCGAACGCGAACAGCAGTTCCAGCTTTACCGCCGCGGCCGTTATATCGAATTCAACCTGGTATTCGACCGCGGCACGCACTTCGGCCTGCAAAGCGGCGGCCGCACGGAAAGCATCCTGATGTCGATGCCGCCGCTGGTGCGCTTCGAATACGGCTACTGTCCCGAAGAAGGCAGCGACGAGGCGAGGTTGCAGGATTATCTGAAAACCGCGCGACTGGCTGGGCAAATCAGAGAAAGCCTGAGCCGTTTAACGGGCAAAAGCAATGCGCTTGATATGCCGTCATCTCGGAGAACGGCATCCTTCCGGTAAAGACTCACGCATCGGCGCGGAAAGCGAAATCATCCGTTGCCCGGTTTCATGGCCGTCCCACATTTTCAGACGGCCTCCAGGGCGGATGCGAAAGAAAAAGGCGGGCCTGTCGAAAGGTCTGCCTTTTTCTTTGCGCCAACTGGCTATGGCACCGCACCCTCGTCGTCAAACCCAGGCTCGGCTTCGATTCGAACACGCTTGCCGTTCAGCTTCAACGCGCCTGGGCAATTTCCACCCGCGTGGCGACATTGTCGTCTTCAAGGTCAGATAACCGTTGTCGGCCATCATATTGACCGTGCTCTTCACCATCAGGCGCAGGGCTCTCGTTGATGTCTTCCATACTCGCCGTACCGGCCTGCTTGCTCGGATTGATGGTAAACAGGCTGCGCGCCTGGCTGACGGCCATGTCTTCTGCTAAAGGTTCGCAGGTCGAATTTGAAATCAGCCCGGGTCAACATCAGGGAGACATCCTCCAGATCGGCTTTTGCTCAGACTGTTGAAAGACAGTTGGCCGTCGGCATGGATTTTTCCTTCGGCAGGGTGAAATCGAATGCGCGGACTTTGATAATCGGATTGCCGGTAAACAAACCCGAAGCCTCGTTGCGGCGGTATGGAGCAAGGCCTTTGAATTTCGTCCTCGCTCATGTTTTTTCGAAGCGACTTCCGCCATTGTCCGCTTGATGGCCAACAGGGATTTCGCTTCCAGATGTTCGGCCGCGACATCGATGTCCAGCGGGCCGTAGTTTTCGTCGCCGTAGGCCAGGCGGTCGAAACGGAGCGCGGCCTTCGGTATTTGCCCAGCCGCCCTCTTCGTTCATGCGCGCGTGTCGAATTGCAGCTTGACGACGATTTTAGACGGCGGCACGGTGCCGTGGGATTGATGAACGCGCCGATTTGCAAATCGGTTACCAAATTCACCAATTCGTTCAATTCTGATGTTGTAATCGATGCCTTCCGCCGTGGAGCGACAGCTTGTCCAATTTGAAACTGGCTGCCGCCGACGGCCAGCTTGTTTCGCTGTCGGTATCGCTGCCGATTTGCAGGTTTTCCATCCGGATGTCGCCCTTGTCGGCGAGCTTGATGCAGCAGCGGGGCTTGTGTAATTGCTTTTAAAGCCGGCCCATCCGGAGGTGTAGTTTCGCTCAAGCCTTTTCCAATTCAGGCGATGCCCGACAATTCCTCATAATCAAAACGCGGGCACGGACAGGTTCAGACGGCCTCCGCCACTCAAACCGATGGTATTGGTCAGCGTTACTGGCGTTGTTCGCCGAAAAGCGTTTCAACACTTTTCCTGCTTCGGGACAGAGAGCGAATCTGCTTTCAACCCGCATGCGGCGGCAGGCTGCAAGCCGTCGGCAAACGGGCCGTGTTTCGACATGGTTGATGACGGTAACCGGCTCGGACAGCACGGTTTTTCAGATTATCGGCAGATAATCGCCCGCATTGTTCAGCAACGACGGTCAGCCTGACTTCCGAAAGTTTCCGTCGATTCGAACCAGCCGCGCTCGTAACGGCGCGATTCGACGGTGAGGAAACCGTTTTCCCGCAGCAAGCGGTATTGGTCTGCATACCTGCTCGGCCTGCCCGCCGAAATAATAAGGCGCACCTCCGAAAAACAAGGCACCCGACGCCACCACGCCCGCAGATGCGGCAATCAGCTTTTTCTTCATCGTATTTCGCAACGCTTGGAATTCAAAGCGGCAAGCATAGCATCATTTACCCACTTTGTCTTTTCAGACGGCCTTTTCCCGCATGAAAAAGGCGTTTCCGCCACATGTTATCCGTTATAATGACGACCTTCACGAAAGGAGCGACAACATGTACGACTACCAATCCGACGCCACCAAATTCTCAACGAATACATCGAAAAACACTCCCGAAGAAGCTGAACGCCGTCTGAAAAACCGCGAGCTCGCTCTGGGATGTCGAAACTCAAAGCCGAAGAACAGGCCGCCTTTGCTGCCGCCAGCGTGGCCAAAAAGCCCTACACCTACTACCCCTACGACGACTAAACCGCCCAGATGAGCACCCGCGCCACCGTCTTCACGCCCGGAACTTTTAGATCACCTGTGCCGCATCGGCGAAGCTGAACCGCCCGTCTTGCAGCGCGTTCGCGGGAGCGTACCGCCGGACACCGCATGGGCAAAATGGCCGTCGCGCCCGAACAGGCCGCCGTACTCTCTTGGCTCGTCCGCCTGACAGGGGCGGAAAAATATCTCGAAATCGGCGTATTTACCGGCTACAGCAGCACCGCCGTGGCCCTTGCGCTGCCTGACCACGGCCGCATCACCGCCTGCGACATCAACGCCAGCTTTACCGAACACGCGCAACAGGCGTGGCGCGAAGCGGGCGTGGCGCACAAAATCAGCCTCCACCTCCAGCCCGCCCTGTTCACCCTCGACGAATTGCTGGAAAACAGCGAAGCGGGGAGCTACGACATCGCCTTTATCGATGCCGACAAACCGCCCACCCCGCAATACTACGAACGCTGTCTGCAACTGGTGCGCAAAGGCGGCATCATCGCCATAGACAACCTCCTGCTCGGCGGCCGCATCCTGTCCGAAAACGATGCCGACGCCCCGCCGTCATTGGCTGTTTTGCAGGCATTCAACGCCTCCTGCCCGGCGACCCGCGCGTGAACGCGCATCACCCTTCCCGTCGGCGACGGGCTGACACCCTCATCAAACAATAAGGCCGTCTGAAAACGCTGCCCGCATTTTTCCGCTGCACGACCATGAAACACCTCGCCTCCGCCACTTCCGTCCTGCTACTGGCCGCCCGGCACCGCCGTTCCCCGGCTGCCCCTGCGCTGCCGCCGGAACAGCTGCAGCCGCCTTCCGCCACAGAAAAACGTCCCCTCACCTCAGTCCCAGACCCTGCAGAGCCAGATCGATAACATGGGCATGGAAATCGCCAAGCTCCAGAATCAAATCGACACCCTGCAAACCCGTATCCGGCAGCTCGAACGCAACTGTCCGGCGCGTACCGCCGCAACCGTCCGCGACAATACCCGGCACAGCAGTGAAAAACCGTCCGCAGCCCCTCGCTGACAGCCCGCTTGAATCCGCGCGCAAACAATACCGCAGCGGTCAAACTTCGCCGCCGCCGCCAAAGCTGCTGCAGGCCAGCGAAAGCGGCGGCGGCGGCAGCGAGCACGACCGCCAGTCACGTACCTGCTCATGCAGAGCCACCAACGCCTCGGCAACTGCGAATCCGTCATCAAACATCGGCAACCGTTACATCTCGCGTTTCCGACAACAGTTCCGAAGCCGCCGACGCCATGTTCTCCATCGGCCAATGCCAGTGGAACATGCAGCAGCGCGACGTTGCCAGAGACACTTGGCGCAAGCTGATGCTCATTTACCCCGACAGTGCGGCGGCAGTAAAGCCGCGAAACACGCGGACAAATATTGATGCCCCTCCAGAAAACGGCAGGCCGTCTCGAAGATAAAACGGCGCGATTTCCGCGCCGTTTCGCATATCGACCGTTGCTAAAAACTCAGCCGCCGCACACGCCGCAGCAGCCGCTTTCGGTGGTTTCGCCTTTGTTGTCGTCGATCACCGGCAGCTCGATTTCCTTTCGGCTGCTGGTTTTGTTCGTCGTCATAAGTATCTACTTTGATTTTTGTTTTCTTCCTGGCTCATGATTCTGCCTTTCTTTAGGGGGTTGTAAAAGGGCGCATTGTAAAGCAAAGCCGCGTTTACCCACTATCGGCATTCCCGTTTCGGATAGCCTGCCTCAAACGCGCCGCCCGCAGTGTTTTCAGACGGCCTCATCCGCCTTGTGCTTTGCCGCCGCGCACGGCACAATTCCCCGCTCTCTTTCCGCCGTACCCGCTATGCAAGCCGATATCTCCGCCCTCGCCCGCCGCCTGCAACAGCAGAAACAGCAGGCCGCCGAACGCTATCTCGCCAACCGCCGCCCCCAACCTCTTTTTCCAGCAATACTGCCGGACAACCGACCGCACGCTGGCCGAATTATGGCTGTCGTTTTCGATGACGACCGCTTCGCCTGCTGGCCGTCGGCGGCTACGGGCGCGGCGAAGTGTATCCCTATTCCGATACCGATTTGACACTGGTATCCGCCGCCCCGCTCGATGCCGGTGAAGAAGAGCGGATGGCCGGGCTGGTGCAAACCCCTGTGGGATCTATCCTTGCGCCGTCCCTGAAAGCAGGCACGGCGGCGGAACTGTGCGAAAGCGCGCGCCAAGACCTGACGGCCGACACGGCCTTTCTCGAAGCCCGTTTTTATGCGGCAACGCCGCTTTGGCCGGACACTCATCCAAACTTTAAACGCCCAACGCCACCCCCGCCGCCTTTATCGAAGGCAAACTGTCTCGAAATGCAGCAGCGGCACGACAAACAGCAGAGGCTCCGGCGCGCTGCTCGAACCGAACGTCAAAAACCTGTCCCGGCGGCCTGCGCGACATCCACACCATGCTCTGGCTGGCCAAGGCGCAAGGCATCGATGCCGGTTTTGACGCACTTATCCGCCAACGCATCCTCACCTGCGCCGAAGCCGGCATCCTCGCCAACAGCCACCGCGAACTGGCCGCCATCCGCATCGACCTGCACCTGGCCGCCGGCCGCGAAGAAGACCGCCTGATATTCGACCTGCAAAACCCGTTTGGCGGAAAAACATCCTGCCCGACGGCGAAGGAGGCCGTCTGAAAAGCGAAAAACTGATGCACCGCTTCACCGCGCGGCCAAGGCTGTCAAACAGCTCAACGGCATCATCCTGCCGATGTTGGAGCGGCGCGTACACGCCGCTGCCGCGCGTGGAACGGGCCATCGACCGCCACTATTACCAAATCGGCAACCAAATCGCCGTCCGCGACAAAAACCTGTTCAAACAACAGCCCGAACACATTTTCATCATCATCAAACTGCGCGCAGCGGCACGCGCGACCTGACCGCCATCGCGCCGAAAAACCCTGCGCGCCTGGTAGGGCGGCGGCGCGGAAAAATCAACTGCGCTTCTACGAAAAAGCGAAGCCAACCGCCGCCGCTTTATCGGCTTTTTCTCGACACGGGCGCGGCCTGACCCGCACCATGCGTTTCCTCAACCTCTACGGCGTACTCGGCCGCTACCTCGCCCGAATGGAACAAAAATCGTCGGCCCTGCTGCAACACGACCTGTTCCACATCTACCCCGTGGACGACCACATTCTCACCGTCCTGCGGAACATGCGCCGCCTGGCAATGGAACACGCACGTGCACGAACTGCCCTTCGCCTCCAGCCGTCATGAACGCCTTCGACAAAAATACCTGCTCTACCTTGCCGCCCTCTTCCACGACATCGCCAGCGGGCGCGGCGGCGACCATGCCGTACAAGGCGTGGCCGACGCGCGCCGCTTCGCCGCCGACCACTTCCCTGCCCGAAGAAGACGGCGAAATGCTCTGCTGGCTGGTGGAAAACCACCTGCTGATGTCGATGACCGCGCAAAAGGAAGACATCCAAGACCCCTGACGTCGTCGCCCGCTTCTGCCGCCGCGTCGGCAACACGGAACGCCTGTCCGCCCTCTACCTCCTCACCGTCGCCGACATACGCGGCACCAACCCGAAAAATCTGGAATTCATGGAAGCCGGCCTGCTGGAAAACCTCTTTCAGACGGCCTCCGCCGCTTTCTAACGGCAACCCGACAGCCGCGCCGCCGTTACCGGCCGCCGACAGGCCGCCGCCATTGCCGCCCCTCACCGCCGCCGGCATCGGCGAAAAAGAACAGCGCAAACTGTGGCAGGCACCGGCGCGCCTATTTCGTCCACCATCAGGAAAGCGAAACTCTCTGGCACACCGCCCATCTGGTTCACCATCCCGAACAGGCCTGCGCCCGCATCCGCCCGCACCCGGCCAACGGCAACATGCTGCAAGTCATGGTTTACCTACCCACGCCGACCGCCTGTTTGCCAACCCTCTGCCGCATTTTCAGCCGCCATAACCTCGACATCGCCGCCGCACGCGCCTTCATCACCGCCCACGACTACGTCTCGACACCTCGCCGTCCGGCCGCCCGAAGGCAGCACCGACGACGACCGGCAGCGGATAGAAACCGCCCTGTCGGCGGAGCTGCAAGACTTCCTGCACGGCAAAAATCCGCAACGGCTCGTTTTCAGACGGCATCCGCAGCCGCCGCGCCCGCCACCAGCCGATTGTGCCGGTTGTCGAAACCGCGCCGAAGAAGAACAGCCCGGCTGGGTTTTACCCTGAGCCTGATTGCGGTCAACCGCCCCTATCTGCTCGCCAATGCCGCTGAAGTGTTCAACCGCCACGGCATCAGCCTGCGCTATGCCCAAATCAGCACCACGGACGACCGCGTGGAAGACAGCTTACTTTACAGCCCCGGCCTGAGCAGACCCCTAAACGCCAAGTCGCCCTGAAAAACCTATCCGCCGTATTGGCCGTCTGAAAATAGCGTACGGCACCGATACAAATACAAAGGCAATGCGGTAAACTGACGTTTCCAACCCGCCTACCCGATACAAAAACATGTTCCGAAAAACCACCGCCAACACAAAAACTGCACAACCAAGCCTACCTGGCCTTCGATGCGGGCGACCTGCAAACCGCCGCCGACAAATTCGCCGAACTGGCCAAAAGCGCATCCCGACAATGCCCAATACCGCTACGATGCTCGGGCTTGCCGCCAAATCACCGCATGGACTGGGCATTGTCGCTGCAAGCCAACCTCGCCACATCGCCTGCGCCCCGAGTTTGACGAGGCCGCCCATTGAATGCCGCCATCGCCGCCACCGCCCCTGCACGACTGGCAGACGGCGCGGCAACTGTGGGCGGCCTGCGGCATCCCCGCCCGAAGGCGAAGGCGAAATCGAAAGCCGATTTCGGCACCGCCGTATTACGGCTCAACTCCTGGGCAGGCGGCGAGTGCGTCTATGCCCGCCGAATAGACCCCTGCCGCCCGCATCATCAACGTCCCCCCTGCCCGAAAGCGGCTACCGCATGGGCGACATCGTGCTGCACGACGGCGCATCCACCGGCAGGCGCGCGACGGCCAAGGCGGCGAAGTCTTGGTATTCAACGCATTGGAACGTTGGCGGCAGTCGCCCCGCCAAACCTACGCCGCTTTCGTACAATGCCCGTCTGAAGCCGATCTCACGCACCGTCCGAACAATCGCTGCACACCGATACCTACGCCGAAGATTGGACAAGCAGCATCAGCTTCATCTGCCTGCGCTGCAGCTACGGCACGCCGCACGATCACGAACATCACGTCATCTGCCGAACCGGGCGCATGGCGGGCCGAACGCAGCTTCGGCATCGCCGCCCGAAGTTTGGCCGACGCACAAGCACTGCTGAACGACTGGGCGGCACAGGCAGACGGCCGGGCGGTTTGGGAAATCGTCCGCAGGATTACCCCCTGCCTCGGCATCCCGAAAGCGGCATCTGGTGGAAAAACTACGATGAAGACGACGAATAGGCACGCGAAACGCCACGGCATACCGCCGTCCGCTTAAACCGGAGACCTCAAAAGTTTTCAGACGGCCTCCAGACCGAGGCCGTCTGAAAAGACACTAACCGCCGAATCAAACCATGCGGGCAAACAGTCCGCACGGCTGCCGGACAAACGCATAAACGGCAGGCCTAAAAGTTTGCCGAAAGGAACTTCCGCCTGTCCGCATAAAGGCCGACCCGCCGCAATATCCAGCCGCATCGCACCGTCACTCGCACGAACGCTCAATTCGCCGGAACCCGCTTTCAGACCGGCCTTGGGGCATATCGAGGCCGTCTGAAAAATCATCCTGTCCCCTAAAAGATAAAAACGATGAGCGATATTTCCAATTTTTGCACGTCACAGATGCCGTGAGCGTGGTTGAATTTGCCGACTACCGCGCGATGCCGCCGCCCGTACAATGGCCCGAAGCGAAAGCAGAACGAGAGCATGGCGGCAGCGGCTGCCCTTGCTGCCTGGTGGTAAACGCCAGTTCTACCCGCAGCCCGATTTTGCCAGAACGCTGGTGTCTGGCTGACATTTCGGCGGAGCGCTTTCGGCGAATGCCTCCAGCAGCAATCTGAATATCCCTCTTGCTTCGAACCGCTGCGCATTGCCACAACGGACGTTGGCGCGCCCGCTGGCTGGCGAAGACCGGTTACGATTTCGGCTATTGCGAATGGCTGTTTGCCGAGGAAGAGGCCTTTCGCCGGTTTGCAGCCTTCATGCCGGAAATCGGATTCGGCGAACATTACGGCTGAAAAGGCCGTCTGAAACATCGCTTTCACCCGATACGCAATCACCGCCCAGCCGCCGTTTTCAGACGGCCAAACAGCTGGAAACACGGCGTTCTATGGTAAAATCCGTCGGTTTTTCCGTATCTTCCGTCATCCATTTTTAAGAAAGCTGGCCGCTTTGGACTCGCTCAATACTTTCTTCCTCATCATCGCCCTGCTGTTGTTCATCAGCGTCATCGCATCGCGTGTTTCCTCGCGTTTCGGCATGCCCCTGCTGCTGGTTTTTCCTCGTCGTCGGCATGTTGGCGGGCGAGGAAGGTTGGGCGGCATCAAATTCGACAATCTTCGCCTTTCGCCAACATGGTCGGCCAGCTCGCTTTGGCCATCATCCTGCTCGACGGTGGCCTGCGTACCAAATTCAACAGTTTCCGCCTCGCCCTCAAACCCCGCCGCCGTTTTAGCCAGCTTGGGGCGTGATTGCCACCGTCGCCCCTGCTCGGCGTCTTCACCACCTTTTTTCTCGGCATCGACTGGAAATTAGGCGTATTGATGGCCGCCATTGTCGAGCTCGACCGATGCGGCAGCGGTTTTTCTCGCTGTTGCGCAGCAGCGGCGTGCGCCCTCAATTCGCGTATTTCCGCCACCTTGGAGTTGGAAAGCGGCTGCAACGACCCGATGGCCATCCTGCTGGTCAGTGCCTTTATCGGCCTCTATCAGCGAACCCCTGCCGAAACCGACTCCGCCTCCATGCTGACACTGCTGGCCACCCAGCTCGGACTGGGACTGTTTTTCCGGTTATGCGGCAGGCAAATTACTGGCGAAAAATATTGGAACGCATCAGCCTGGCCGAAGGGCTGTACGCCATTTTAATCGCCTCGGGCGGCCTGCTGGTGTTCGCCGTTACCAACCTGCTCGGCGGCAGCGGCTTTTCTGGCGGTTTACTTTGGCAGGCGTGTTCATCGGCAACTCGCGCAACAGCTCCACCGAACACGTTTTTGAATGTGATGGACGGCCTGGCCTGGCTGGCCCAGGCATCGATGTTCCTCGTCCTCGGCCTACTGGTCAGCCCCGTCAGACTGATTGAAACCGGCCCCGAAAGCCGTCGTCATCGCCGCCTTCCTCATCTTCGTCGCCCGCCCGCTGGCTGTTTGGACTTCGCTCAAATTTTTCAGCTACCGTTCGCGCGAAGTCGCTCTACATCAGCTGGGTCGGACTGCGCGGCGCCGTACCCGATTACCCTTGCCATCACGCCCGTGATGATGGACGTGCCCGGCTCCCTGATGCTGTTCGACGTTGCCTTCGCCGTCGTCATCCTTTCACTGCTGATTCAAGGTGCCACCATCCCGTTTTTCGCCCGCCTGTTGAAAAGTCGATTTTACCGCCCAAGCCGGAACCGCTGTCGCAACGAGAAATTTGGTTGGCCGACAAACTGGCCGTATCCCTGCAATCGTTCAAAGTCGAGGCAAATTCCGACGCGGAAGGCAGCCACCCGTCCGCCATGACGCGCGACAGGGTTTTCAGACGGCCGCATCTTCGCCCCTGCTCCGCAACGGCGAAAAACATAGCCGTCCTGCCCAGCACGAAGATGAAGGCAGGCGACATCGTATGGTTTATCCTCGACGAACAGCTGGGCGATGACTTCGCCCTGCAATTTGCCGGCAACAACCACGGCGAACAAACCTTCTTCGGCGCATTCAACCTGAACCCGAAGCCATTGTCGGCGACCTCGCTGAAGTTTGCGGCCTGCCCGTGGACGAACATCGAACGCAACCTCCGCCTGGACGAACTGTTCAGACGGCGTTTCGGCGATATGCCCGTCGCAGGCGACCGCATCGATTTGAACGGCTTTAAAATCACAGTGAAAGAATTGAGACAATAAAGCCCAGATCTCGCCAGCTGGGCTTGAAAATTCCGGATTGAGGCATTGCATACCGTGAGTTAGCCAAAACCGGCAAAGCGTATCAATCAAAACGGATGAAAAATATAAATTGAGACCTTTGCAAAAATAGTCTGTTAACGAAATTTGACGCATAAAAAGTGCGCCAAAAATTTTCTAATTACCTAAAACCTTCCTAATATTGAGCAAAAAGTAGGGAAAAATCAGAAAGGTTTGCATTTTGAAAATGAGATTGAGCATAAAATTTTAGTAACCTATGTTATTGCAAAGGTCTCAAATTTGAAAAACATGAATTTGGGAAAATCATTTATTTGAAACCATTATGTTCCCCTAATCAGGCAGAAATTCAACGTGAATATTTAAACGGTCTATTTATCCATAACCATCAGCCATCAAAAAGCCAAATTCCTCACACAAACAGGACGCCCAATCTTACGAAAAATGACGGTTTGTGATGTTTATGGTTTCCCAACTTAATATCCGGAATTAAGCTGGTTTACTGCAGTAAAAATCCAAACCCAATCCTGCAATTTGAAATTTAAGACTGAGATAAAAAACCGCATCATAATTTTGATGCGGTTTTTTAATAAAAGTATTACTCGGCAGCGGCACCTACTGCTACGGTAACTTTTTGCTACTGCATCGCTGTGCAATGCAATTTCCACTTCGTATTCACCGATGGCTTTAAACGGGCCTTCCGGGCAAAGCGAACATTGGCTTTTCTGCTTTGATGCCGGTTGCTACAATGGCTGAAGCAATGTCGGCATTGGTCACGGAACCGAACAGACGGCCATCCACGCCGGCTTTCTTGAGCCACAGTGATGACTTGTCCGTCCAATTTCTCTTTACGGGCCAAAGCATCGGCAAGAATTTCAGCCTCGACGGGCTTCCAATTCGGCACGGCGTGCTTCGAATTCGGCTTTATTGGCCTCTGTTGCGCGTTTGGCTTTACCTTGCGGGATGAGGAAGTTGCGGGCGTAGCCGTTTTTCCACGGTTACGATATCGCCCAAGTTGCCCAAACCACCGATTTTTCTAACAGAATAATTTGCATGATCTACGCTCCAAAAATTATTTGTGTTGGTCGGTATAAGGCAGCAACGCCAAGAAACGGGCGCGTTTTACGGCAACAGCCAGTTGGCGTTGGTAGTGCGCTTTGGTTCCGGTGATGCGGGCGGGAAATGATTTTGCCGTTTTCAGTAATGAAATCTTTCAGCAAATCAACTTGTTTTGTAATCCACTTCTTGATTTTTCAGCCGTAAAACGGCAGAATTTTCTACGTTTGAATGTTTGACGAGCCACGTCGTTTAACCTTTATATTCTTGAATGTTCTGTATCCGCAGTATCGGCTTTGGATAACGCAGGCTGGCTGCGGCTAAAAACCGCTGACCTGTACGGCCCAATCCTGCCGACCCTGCCAAACCAAAGCCTCCTTACCGACTATCCCTGGCTGCCATTTCAAGCTTTGCCAGACATTTTCACCGTTCTCATTTTGCCAAGATCTCATGCTTCAGCATTAAATCCAACACAGGCACGCCTGCGGGCGTATAACGAACGATGCCGCATTTTTCGATACGGGCGGTAAGGGTCAGGAGTTGTCCAATTATGCTTCGGCAGTTTCTTGCTGTTGTTTCAACAGGTTTTTAGACTTCTCTCTTTCATCATCGGAGAAGCGTCGGTAACTGCATGTTTGGTCTGAATAGTCAGATGACGCAGTACGGCATCGTTGAAACGGAAACCGGTCTCCAATTCTTCAATAACGGCCGGAGTGGCTTCAATGTTCATCAGAACATAATGTGCTTTTATGAATTTTTGTTGATAGGATATGCCAACTGGCGGCTGACCCCAGTCTTCCAAACGGTGGATTTTTACCGTTGTTTTCGGTTACCAGTGCTTTGTAGCGTTCAACCATAGCGGGTACTTGCTCGCTTTGATCAGGGTGAACGATAAACACGATCTCGTAATGACGCATGTTATCTCCTTACGGTTTGTAAGACAGCCTGCCGCCATGCGATTGCGGCAGACAAGGTTGCAAAACGCGGCATTGTAGCTGCCGGACGTGGTTTGCGCAAGGGACTAACTCGCCCATATTGCCGAACAAATCGCCTGCAAACAAATCCGGTTCGCTCATTCTCGCGCGGCAATCGACCTTAATATCCTCATTCACGAGACAGCAACACGGCAGAATCTCGCCGGGCGCGACAAAGGCCAGCGGGAAATCGTCGTAGGACACCCTGCCGTCTAATATTTTGACGCGGCATGAACCGCAATAACTGCTGCGACACTGGTATTCAACTCGTGTCCAGTGCGTCCAAGCCCTCCAATAAGGTTTCGCCTTGCTGGAGTTGGAAGGTTTTGTCGTGTGCTAATGAGTGCCATGTGTTTTGAGAGAAAGAGGCCGTCTGAACAATGTTTCAGACGGCCTTAAATATATAAAATTCAAATAATCAAGCCTCCCACAAGGCCAAAAACGACATGAAGCTGGCTGTTATATCATTACCCACAATTTCGCGCCAGAAAACGGATTTTTCTGATTTGCCCATTCGGGATCATTTTTAAAAGGCTGACCGCTGCAACGGCATATTCTCCGTTTTTGGAATGTTTGGTTTTGACTTTTTCCGGGTTGATTCCTTTAACCAACCCCTCGCACGACACAATCCCAAAAATGCATTCTTTGGGCATCCTCTAATTGACTCCCTTGATGGGAAATGATGCCGCAATCTCTGTCCAAGCTTGTTCCATATCTTCATATTTAGAATATGATTCAGCTGCTTTACCGCAATGTCGCCATAAATCTTCATTTTTGGTTATACCTTGAGGATTGAAAAGAGATTTTCAGACGGCCGGTTACGCCCAAAGGCCGTCTGAAACGCGGTTTACAGCTCGAAATCGCCCAAATCGTCCGCGCTGACTTCCGAATCAATCTGACCGATTAAGTAAGAAGAAATTTCCACTTCTGCGGCGCAACCTGCACGTTGTCAGAAGACAACCACGCGTTAATCCAAGGAATCGGGTTTTGGGTCGCACCTTCAAATCCGGCAGGAAGGCGACCGCCTCGCATACGCAGATTGGTAATGTATTCAACGTATTGAGCCAGAATTTCCTTGTTCAGACCAATCATCGAACCGTCTTTAAACAGATAGGCCGCCCATTCTTTTCCTGCTCGGCTGCTTTTTGAAGAGGTTTGAAACACTCGTCCCGTAATCGATTCGGCGATTTCCGCCATTTCAGGATCGTCGGCGCCGGCGCGCATCAGGTTGGAGCATATGCTGGGTGCTGGTCAGGTGCAGGGCTTCGTCGCGGGCAATCAGCTTTGATGATTTTTGGCGTTGCCTTCCATCACTCGCGCTCGGCAAAGGCGAACGAGCAGGCAAACGAAACGTAGAAAACGGATGGCTTCGAACACATTGACGCACATCAGGCAGAGATAGAGCTTTTTCTTCAACTCGCGCAAAGATACGGTCACGAGCTTGCTGCCGACATTGTGCGTGCCCTTCGCCCAATAGATTGTAATACTGGGTGTATTCGATCAAATCATCGTAATAACAGGCGATGTCTTCGGCGCGGGCAATGATGTATTCGTTCTGCACGATGTCGTCGAACACGACCGACGGGATCATTCACGATATTGCGGATAATGTGGGTATAGCTGCGCGAGTGGATGGTTTCGCTGAAGCTCCACGTCTCAATCCAAGTTTCCAGCTCGGGAATCGACACTAAAGGCAACAAGGCAACATTTGACTTCGGCCTTGATGGAATCGAGCAAGGTTTGGTATTTTAGTTACTGATGAAAATGTGTTTCTCATGTTCGGGCAGGTTGGCGTAGTCGATACGGTCGCGCGACACGTCGATTTCTTCCGGCCGCCAGAAGAAAGACAGTTGTTTTTCAATCAGTTTTTCAAATACTTCGTATTTCTGCTGGTCATAACGGGCGACATTACTCGGTTGACCAAAAACATCGGCTCTTTCAGCGCGTCGTTTTTTTGGTTTTCGGAAGGTACTGTAAGACATGGTCAAGCGTTCGCAGGACATGGCGTTATTCTCTCGTAAAACGGTTTTTCAGACGGCCTTCAACATCGAGGCCGTCTGAAAAAGGATGATGATTGCAGTTTCAGGCTTAATGATCGGAAGGTTTTTCAACAACCAGAACAGCACGCCAACACAACACCGGTCGCGGCAAATCCCAGCAGCGGCTGACGGCTGAAACCGAGCACCAGATAACTGACACCGGCCGCACCCGCAACCGCAAGCGCATACGGCAGCTGGGTGGTAACATGGTCCATATGGTTACACTGCGCACCGGTGGACGACTAGAATGGTGGTATCTGAAATCGGCGAACAGTGGTCGCCGCATACCGCGCCGGCCATCACAGCCGACATGCACGGCACAATTAACGCAGCATCGACTTTACCGCCATTGCCGCAGCAATCGGCAGCATGATACCGAACGTCCCCCAGCTTGTGCCGGTGGCAAAGGCCATAATGCAGCCTAGCGCAAACAAAATCAGCGGCAGCAGGCCGATGGATGTTGCCGGCAAACCAGCGTAGACAAGTAATCGCCGGTATGCATTTGGCCGACCACGATACCGATCAACCACGCCAAAATCAGAATGGTGATGGCACCGAACATTGATTTCAGGCCTCGCCACACCGCCGTGCCGTAATCACTTTTGCGTATCGTGCCGACGGTGCAAAGCAATACCGCCAACACACCCGAACTGCCGCCGACCACCAGCGACGTATTGACATCGGTTTTCTCAAACGCACCCAGCAGGCTGAACGTTTCCAACTTCGCGGCTGCCGGTGTAAAGCATGGCGGAAACCGTTGCGCAAATCAGCACCCAAAAACCGGCACAATCAGGCATAAACACGGCCTGCCTGCCCGTTTGCTGACGGTGCATGGGTATGCGCATCCTCTTTTAAAGCATTGCGCTCGAAACGGGCCATCGAACCGATGTCATAAGAAAACCACGCCGTAACAAACACCATCAGCAACGCAAACAGGGCGTAATAATTCATCAGGCTCATCGCGGTGAAAAAAATACCCATCGGCGTATATCCGTCGATATTGTGCATCACCAGCAAGCCCGACAAGGTAGCGATAATCGACGCCCCCAACTTGAAACCGGCATCAGTACGCACATCGGTGCGGCGGTAGAATCGAGAATATAGGCCAGTTTTGCGCGGGAAACGCGGAATTTGTCGGTAACGGGGCGCGCAATCGCGCCGACGGCCAAACTATGGAAGTAGTCGTCGATAAAGGTAACGAATACCAAACAAGCGGTCAGCATTTTTGGCACCGCGCCGCGATTTGATGCTGCTGTTGCGCCCACTCGGCAAAAGCCTGATTGCTGCCGGAAAAAGTCAGCAACGACGTAAATACGCCGAGCAAGAGCAAAAACAGCAGGATTTTCGTTTTACCCCAGTCAAACGCGCCATCGGCATATACCAACGACACCGTAATGTCTTTCAGGTGCAACAGGCCGTCAAGCGGATTGCCGCCCGTCAGCATCAGCGCACCAACGATAATGCCTATGCCCAACGACAACAATACGCGGCGGGTAATCACGGCCAATGCCAACGCAAGAAACGGCGGCACGACCGACCAAAAGGAGTGGTGTGTAGTCCAGGAGTTGTATGATGATTCTCCCAAAAGTTGGTTAATCGGGCGGCGGCGCAAACTCAGCCGCAGCAGTCGGTACGGAGTCGCATCGTTTAGGCGGCTGAAAGGCGTCGCCATTGTATCGTTAATTGCCATTTATGTGTAAAGAAGAGTTAAAGCGGAGAAATTTTCAGACGGCCTTTACGAGCAGTAAGGCCGTCTGAAAACTCCCCTCTTATCAATCTCATAAGCCCCGCCCGCGCAGCCGTCATCTTGAATATCGGTCTGCGTATCATCTGCGCCGTCGCGGGTGTTATGGTAGTACAGGGTTTTGACGCCGTATTTGTAGGCGGTCAGCAGATCTTTAAGCATTTGTTTCATGGAAACTTTGTTGCGCTTCGAATTTGCCTGGATCGTAGGCGGTATTAGCGGAAATCGATTGATCGACGAATTTCTGCATCACGCCGACAAGTTTAAGGCAGCCTTCGTTGCCCGGAAGCTGCCACAGGGTTTCGTAGGCGTCTTCAGGGTTTCAAATCCGCACGACTTGTTTCCAGGATGCCGTCTTCGATGCTTTGACCGTTACCAACGGCGCGGCGGCTCTGATGCCGTTGGTAGCGTTGGCGATTTGCGAGCTGGTTTCAGACGGCATGAGTGCGGTCAGGTGGAGTTGCGCAGGCCGTATTTGACGATGTCGGCGCGCAGGCTTTCCCAGTCGCACAACAGCGGTTCGCTGCACACGGCATCCAAGTCTTTTTGTAGGTGTCGATGGGCAGTTTGCCTTGCGAATAAACGGTTTGGTTGAACAGCGGGCACGCACCGTATTCTTTGGCAAGGTTTACTGATGCTTTGAGCAGGTAATACCGCATGGCTTCAAAGGTGCGGTGGGCTCAGGCCGAGCGCGGAATCATCACTGTAACGGACGCCGTTTTTGCCAGATAGTGGCGTAGTTGATGACCCCGATGCCGAGCGTGCGGCGGTTCAGCGGTCGCGGTGCGGGCGGCTTCGACCGGATAGTCTTGATAATCCAGCAGGCATCGAGTGCGCGCACGGTCAAATCGGCAAGCCCTTCCAGCTCGTCCAAGCTGTTTAATGCGCCCAAGTTGAAGGCGGACAAGGGTGCACAGGGCGATTTCGCCGTTCGTCGTTGATGTTGTCCAGCGGTTTAGTCGGCAGAGCGATTTCGGCGCACAGGTTGGACTGGTGAACAGGGCGACGCGTGGGTCAAACGGGCTGTGCGTGTTGCAGTGGTCAACGTTTTTGATGTAGATGCGTCCTGTTCCGGCGCGTTCCCGCATCAGCGTGGAGAACAAATCGGTAGCCGACAAGGTGCGTTTGCGGATGTTCGGATCTTTCGCTCGTATTTTCGTGTAGAGACGCTCGAATTCGTCTTGGTCGGCAAAAGAAATGCGTCGTACAGGCTGGGAACTTCTGTTGGGCGAGAAAACTAGCGTGATGTTGCCGCCTTTAATCAGGCGGGTGTGCAGCAGGCGGTTGATTTGCACGCCATAGTCCAACTGGCGGATGCGGTTGTCTTCCACGCCGCGGTTGTTTTTCAACACCAACAGGCTTTCGGCTTCAATGTGCCACAAGGGGTAGAACAAAGTAGCCGCGCCGCCGCGCACGCCGCCTTGCGAGCAGGATTTGACCGCCGCTTGGGAACATTTTTGAAAAACGGATGCAGCCGGTGTGTTGCGCTTTCGCCGCCGCGGATTTCGCTGCCCAAACCGCGGATACGTCCGGCATTGATGCCGATGCCCGCACGTTGGGAAACATATTTCACAATCGCGCTGGTGGTAGCGTTGATGGAGTCGAGGCTGTCGTCGCATTCAATCAATACGCAACTTGAGAATTGACGGGTAGGCGTACGCACGCCGCTCGCGATAGGTGTAGGCAGCGATACTTTGAATGTGGAAACGGCGTCGTAAAAACGTTTGACGTAATCCAAAGCGCGTCTCTTTCGGGTATTTGCTGAAGAGACACATCGCCACCAAAAATATATAAGAACTGCGGCGTTTCATAAATCTGGCGGGTCACGCGGTTCTGCACCAGATATTTTGCCTTCGAGCTGCTTCACGGCGGCATACGAGAAGGCCACGTCGCGGCTGTGGTCGATATAGGCGTTCAGCCGTCGAATTTCTTCTCGGCTGTAATCTTCGATGATGTGGCGGTCGTATTTGCCCGCATCGGTGAGTTTTTTTAACGTGGTCGAAAAGATGCGGCGGTTCGAACTCGCCGTAAGCGATTTTGCGCAGGTGGAAAAATCGCCAGACGCGCGGCGAGATATTGATAGTCGGGCGTATCCTGCGAAAATCAGGTCGGCAGCCGCCTTGATGATGGTTTCGTGGATGTCGTCGGTGCGGATGCCGTTGTAAAACTGGATGTGCGATTTGAGCTCGACTTGCGATACGGAGACGTTTTTCAAGCCTTCCGCCGCCCAAGTAACGACGCGAGTGGATTTTGTCTAGTCGATATTTTCCAAACGTCCGTCGCGCTTGCTTACTAATGCTTGCAGCGGCATTCATGCGTTACCCTTCCAACAATCAAAATACTAGATGTAGTATGGTTTATTCTCTCAAACTACAATATATCGTATTTTGCACACAGCCGACAGCTTGACAAAATGCCGGCATACGGCTTAGAGAAGCTCCTCCGAACGGCGTAGATTTCCGCCCAATCGACGCTGCACATGAATGCATGCCCGCCCTGCCTGCCCAACTGAATACGTTAAAGTTTGTAATGACCGCATAATGCGGGGGCATATATGCAACAGCAGTACCATAAAATGATGGAAAAGTAGACCCTTTCAGACGGCCTCAAGCTACAAAAATCATTGAATTCAAAACATATCAGCCCACCACCCTATTTGCTTTTCCCATTCCAACCCTATCCGGCTGGGCCACTCTACACGACAGTGTAAAACATTAAAATACCGTCCGAAAACCGAAACGGACTACCAAATCCGCAATAATGGCGGCACACAGGGCAAGCGCTCGTGTATTCTGTTTAACCCCAGCTAAACCAAAGGAAACAATTATGAAAAACTACTTATCCTGACTGCCGCACGACATTGCCGCCTGTTCCAGCACTTGGAGCGGCGTCAGCAAGACACTCCCACAACGTCAGCCGCACGAAAGATGCCGTAAAAGAAGGCGGCAATGCCGTCGGCCGCGGCATTACCCATGTCGGCGAAAAATTGAAAACGCCACCGAATACTAACTCTGAAAGGCCGTCTGAAAACCGACACCGAAGTTTTTCAGACGGCTCTTTCCAACCTCCAACCACAATACAAACCGCTAGGAAATCCTTTACCCAGCTTACCGCCCTTGTCGCCCCACTCGACCGCGTGAACGTCGATACCGACGCCATCATCCCAAAACAATTTTTAAAATCCATCAAACGAAGCGGCTTTCGGCCCCCAACGCCTTTGACGAATGGCGTTACCTCGACCACGGCGAACCGGGTATGGACAACAGCAAACGGCCGCTGAACCCGATTTCTCGCTGAACCAGCCGCGTTACCAGGCGCGCAAATCCTGCTCACGCGCAAAAACTTCGGCTGCGGCTCTCGCGCGAACACGCCCCTTGGGCATTGATGATTACGGTTTCCGCGCCATCGCCCCCAGCTTCGCCGACATCTTCTTCAACAACTGCTACAAAACGGCCTGCTGCCCATCGTAGCTAACCGAAGAACAAGTGGACCAGCTGTTCCAAGAAGTGTATGCCGCCGAAGGGCTATCAGCTCTCCATCGACCTTGCTGAGCAAAACCCTGATCACACCGAGCGGCGAAACGTTCAAATTCGACATCACCGAACACCGCAAACACTGCCTGCTCAACGGTTTGACGAAATCGGCCTGACCTTGCAGCACGCGGACGACATCAAAAGCGTTTGAGCGCAACGCCGCCAAAGCCAGCCTTGGCTGTTTAACGGTTAAAGAACAGCAGGCAGCCTGTAGCGTTCAATGAATAGGGCTGCCTGTTTTGCCACTCACCCGACTGCGTAGGCGAGGGACAAATCGAATGGCCAGAGAAAAAATCGACCCCGCAAGATATTGCTGCCGCCGCGGGAACATCCGTATTCATTAACTCAAAAACGTTTGCACTACAATATTGTGCGACACTGCGCTGCAATCGCCCTTTCCGCCGGAAACCGACCCGCTGACATTCCGTCGTCGGCGGGCAGCGTCAATGTCTATGCTGACAAAACTGCCTACCATTTTCGTCCGCCGTCCGCGAAGGCATGGACGATATGAGTTTTGCTGCCGACTGTAGAATTTCCAGCGCAATATCAGTGGCTGCGAAATTGCTGCAGGCATCGATGGCGCAGCCTGAAACACGTTGGTGGCGCGGACAGCTGATTTGTTCCAGGTACAAAACGGTTATATGGCAGCGCGGACTGCTGCTTTGCAGCCCGATGATTTATGATGACAGTACGGGAATACCTGGCTGATAAAGACCATAAGTTTTGACGGCCTGTACCTGAAACCTTATCGAAAGGAAACGCATGCAAAGCTATGCTGTTTGATGGCCGCCTGCTGACCACGCTTCTTTTTCAGCCCGTGCCGAAGGCGTGCACAGCGAAGAGCAGGCGATTCTGGCGCGTGTCCGAATCCGTGAGCTCGCAAATCAGCTGACCAGCCTGAAACCCGAATGCCTGATGTTTATGGCGGAGAAAACCAGAACAGGCTACAGGGTGGACGTGCGTAAAAACACGATGCCCAATGCGGCGGCGACCCGGCAACCGCTCCGCGTTTGTTCAGTTATGAAATCGACCGGCACAGCGGCAAAATGAAAAACCGATGCTGCCGCGTCCAATGGCGAATGGACGGGCGAATACCGCGCCATCGATTGAAAATAATGCAGGCTGCTTTCCATTGCCAAAAAGCAGCCTGCACTTTTTACGGAAACCCGATTGATTCTGAACACGATGATGATTATCCCGCTGGTTCAGGTTTTTGTATTATGATGGCATTGTCAAAACCAATATGATTGGTTTTGGATGAAGCAGTGTCGTTCAGCCGGATAAAAGATAGCAAAGTTGGGTGACACAGGCCGTCTGAAAAAGCAGTACACATAACGGGCAAACTCGGGATGGCGGCATTCTTGTTTTTCAGACGGCCGAATCTGCTTTTACAGATGGCGAGGCTTCCAAAATTCCTGTACCTGCTTCTGCTGCTGTCTTTTTTTATGTTTTCACGCTGAAGAGCAGAAAGATAGAGATGATGAAACGACCATTTTTACCGTTGCTGGTCCTTTTTCCTATTGGCAGGCTGCCAACGGGACGCTGCTCGTTTCCGGAGCCAACCGCACTATCCAGTGCTGTTTCCTCACCCGCCGTTCCGTGCGGCAAATTGGGCGCCTCGCCGATATCGACGACCCTGTTGCAACAAATCCGCTCGGAACTCGGCAGCACCTGCCTGTTTGATTTTGAGTGCACAGCAGCTGGAAACAGCATGGGGCATAAAAAGTGTTCGATTTTTCGAGGCCTGAACCGGGAACAGATCGAGGAACTGGATATTCAGGCCAATGCCTTCCGCAAAACGGAAAACGCCTTCTCCATCCTGCGCCTGCCGCCCCAACCCCGACCACAACACCGTCGGCTACCCCTACACCTGCACCGATGAAATCCATATTGAAGCTAGTGACAAACCGATGGCAGAAAAAGGATTCGGTATCGGCCGCGACAGCACACGCCAGCGTTTTCCCACCTCGTTTCCACCGCCGGATTATATTGGGATACCGATGGAAATCGATGTGGGCTCAATCCCAGCTTTCAGTAAAAAGCCGCCCATGCCCAGCGATTTCGATTGGTTTCGCCGCGCACGTCTGGTCCAACCCTGATAAGAAGCCGGAATTGCCGCACCTGATGATTTTTGCGACATGGGCGGTATACCGAATAAAATTGTCGTCTACCGCCAGGCGCTTTCGATAAGCCATCCTTTTACTGCAACAATTTGGAAAGATGCGGCGGGAGGTATCGGCAATGGTATGAGCGATATCAGAGCGATAAGGCGGCGCAGTAAAACGAATCGACAAGAATTCGGATAGGGCAAGCCCGAGCTACCCATTCCGTGAAAATCCTGCCGCGCGGCCTCGGCAGCTGGAATCTCGGCCGCACCCAATGCCGAACCGCCGCGCCCGCTCCCTATTATCTGATTGCAAAACGATGCCGCCGGCGGCTACTTTCGCCCTCAACGGCGGCGGATTGACGGCACCCCGGCAATGTTTTCTACCTCCCGCCGGATACCCTCGAATGGGAAGATTGCGAAAAAGGCTATGGCGATTTTTTGCATTGGGCATTAGTAGGCGACCTGCAGATGTATTATGAAAACCTGCGCTGGCAAAATTGGCGCGAAGAAATCCGCAATTTGAGTGGCGACAGCGTTTATACGTTCTTTCCATTTTTATGTACCGAAGAAGGTGGCGGCATCAACCAAGTCAGCCGCAAGCCTATCCCCATTGCCGAACATTATGCTTCCACTTTAGATTTACAAAAATCTATCCTGTAAGGAATGCTTTTTCAGACGACTTTTTTATCAAAGCCAAATTTGGCGGGAAATATAACCTGAGATATATAAAACCATTCACTCACGACCACCATGAAAAATTATCCTGCTCCTATACTTTCTTTATCAGCCTCGCCACACATGCGGAATTCTCAGAAATTCAAGATCCTGATGGATACAGCAACTTACGCGAAAAACCGAACGCCCAAAGCCGAATCCTAACCAAAATTCCAAACGGTACCCATGTTTATACCCCCGAGATGGACGGAAAGCTTCATTTAGAACACGGTTGGCAGATGACCCTACGATTTGCGCGGCAAAAAGGCTAGATGGCTGGGTGCATACTTGCGACTGATTCCGTTGTCGCGTTATGAAAGCATCCCCGTTACGGCCACTACCGACGGCTTTACCTGCCAAAAACGGTATGGGCGTGCGCATTAAATCGGAACGTTTCAACTATAAGAAAGAAAAACATCTGTTTACACACGATCAATACGGACTTTCCCATTATCGCGGAAAAGAAATGTTCGGCACTGACGGTACAATTCCATTCAGCCACTATCGTGAAATTGCCTTTTTCCCGCAACGGTAAAACACAAATCGCTCCCCTCGAGCCCAATATGACAACCTGTTCGACCCATATTTTGAAAAAGGCAGGCGATAATACGCAACTGAGCCACTGTTACTACCGCGCTAAAGACGATACCCTTTTCTTAACGACCGTCATCGGGAGATGGTGCCGCCTATACTGAAGTCTTATTTGTCTTCCGGCAAGGCATCTTGAAGAACGTATTGGCTTCGCTACACCCTGAGGTTTTAATTTTTCAGATGGCCTTTTTATCTCTTTCTGCAAAACATGATTACCGACACCATCACCAACGCCGCCCGCTACGCCGCACTGCACCCCGCCTCCCGACGCCTTCCATCTGCTGCAAACGCTGGATTTCGCCGCCCTGCCCGACGGTCAAGTGCCGTGCGCAAACCCGAACATCCGCCTCTTTATCGGCAGCGAACCGATGAGGAGCAAAGCCGAGGCCAAGCCCGAAGCGCATTTGAAACACATCGACATCCAAGTCCCCATCAGCGGGGAAGAAACCTACGGCTGGATAGACAGAGGGCCGTCTGAAAAACGGTTTGGGCTACGACGAAAGCGCGACATCGAATTTTTCGACTGCGAACCGGAAACCTGGCTCACGCTCCAACCGGGCGAGATTCGCCCTCTCTTTCCCAACGACGCGCACGCCCCGCTGGTGGGCGGAGAAAAACCATACGCAAAGCTGTCTTTAAAATCCGTGTTGCAGAATAAGGAGCCTGAGATGTCATTTTGGAAAAAACTGTTCGGCGGCAAGCCCAAACTCATGGATTGGCGTGAATTCTGCCAACATTTCGCCGATGCGGCAAACCGCGAACCGGGCGTGTCGGCGCCATCGAGTGGGCGGACACGCTGCGCGACACCTATATCGCGATTACCGCCGAAGGAGAGGCCGAATCGGGCAGGCTGTACGTCGCCAACGCCTACGCGCAATACAGCCAAGATCCCCGAAGGCTTGACGGGCTGCTGGCCGCCCATCTGACCGCTTATGCGGCAAATGGCATCGGCAATACAAGAGTCTGCCGCCATTGAAAGCGGGCAAATCCGCATCACGCTGAAAAACGCGGCCTGGCTGGACGAAATACGGGAACTAAACGGCCCGTCAACCGAAGAATTGCCGCTTTGCGAACCGCTGGCCGGCGACATACCGCTGGTGTACATGCTGGATTTGAGTACCGCCATGCGCTCGATGACGCAGGCCGACGCCGACAAATTGGGCTTGTCCGACCGTACCAAACTCGCGTGAAACCGCATTGGACAATATCCGCCGCCTGATCAGGCAGGACGGTCCTCGAAACCGACCGCGCTGAAGGGCACAGCCTGTGCCAAATCCGCTTGGACGGCTTTTTACGATACCGCGCTGGTGCTGCTGCTGGACGAAATCCTGCATGACGATCGCTGTTTTTGGCCGCCAACCCTGTCTTCTGCTGTTCCCGCCCGCGACGCGCTTTTGCTGCAGCAACCCCGCCGATGAAGAGAGCCTGTACGCGCTGGCCGATTTGACACGGCAGTATATAGCGAATCGGCTTTATACCGTATCCGACATCCTGTATCAGTATCACAAAGGCAGCATCAGCATTTTTCCAAAGCTATTGAACGGCAAAAAGGCCGTCTGAAAGGAAAAATTTTTCAGACGGCCTTCCGTTATAATCCGCATTTCAGACGGCCTGCCGTCGGAAACTCCCCCAACCAAAACAAGGAAACCTGAACATGACCAAACAACCGCTATCCTGCCCGGAGACGGCATCGGTCCGAAATTACCGCCTGCCGTGCGCGTACTCGACAAACTGATTTCAGACGGCCTGGACGCACGTTACGAATACGCCCCGCTGGGCGGTGCGGCCTACGACCAATACGCCACCCCTATCCTGAATTTACGCAAAACCTGTGCCGTGCCGCCGACGCTGTGTTGCTCGGCGCGGTCGGCGGGCCGCGATACGACACACTGGAACGCCCGCTGCGCCCTGAACGCGGCCTCTTGGCCATCCGCAAAGACCTGGGCCTGTTTGCCAACCTGCGCCCCGCCGTTTTATACAAAGAGCTTGCCGACGCCTCCACATTAAAACCCGAAGTCGTGGCCGGACTGGACATCCTCATCGTGCGCGAACTCACCGGCGACATCTACTTCGGCGAACCGCGCGGCATCCGCACGCTGGAAAACGGCGAGCGCGAAGGCTACAACACCATGAAATACAGCGAATCCGAAATCCGCCGCATTGCCAAAATCGCCTTCGAAGCGGCACAAAAGCGCAACAAAAACTCTGCTCCGTCGATAAGGCCAACGTACTGGAAACCACTGAACTGTGGAAAGAAATCTTCCAGCGAAGTTTCCAAAGATTATCCCCGACGTCGAACTCTCCCACATGTATGTGGACAACGCCGCCATGCAGCTCGTGCGCGCGCCCAAACAGTTCGACGTGATTGCCACCGGCAACATCTTCGGCGACATTCTAAGCGACCAGGCCTCCATGCTCACCGGCTCCATCGGCATGCTGCCCTCCGCCTCCCTGGACGAAAGCGGCAAAGGCCTGTACGAACCGTCGCACGGCTCCGCGCCCGACATCGCCGGGCAAAGACAAAGCCAACCCGCTGGCCACCATCCTCCGCTGGCCATGCTGCTGCGCTGCAGCCTGAACGACGAAGCCCGCGCCCAAAAAGTCGAAAGCGCCGAGCAAAAAGTGTTGAACAAGGCCTGCGTACCGCCGACATCATGCAGGACGGAGGCAAACTCGTCTCCTGCTCCGAAATGGGCAGCGCAGTCGTCGCCGCACTTTAAAACCCAAAAGAGGCCGTCTGAAAACACCGTTTTACCAAACCAACGCCGCATCCCCGTTTTCAGACGGCCTAAACCTTACCCTACCGACAAAGAGGCCGAACATGAACATCAAAAACCCTGCTTCCCACCCTTAGCTGCCGCAGTTCTTCTGAGTGCCTGCGGCAGCATCGTCCTGAAACCGCAAACCGATCTGTTTACGATTGCCAAATTTGAAAGCGAGAACACCATCGTCAGCCAAATCAGCAATCCCGAGCGGCAAATTATCGCCTACTACGACAACAATCACCGGGAGAGTGCCAAGCCTGCCAAAGGCGGCTACTACCGCATGCTGCTGGGGCGCACCGCCGAAGGCCGGGCCGTGATCCAAGACTTTTACCAAGACAACGGCGCACGCCAAAATTTCCCCCATCATCATTCCCGACGATACAAAAATTGAAGCTGTCCACCCCGCTCGAAATCGGGTTGAACGGCAAAATGGCCTTTTACAGCCGTAAAGGCCGTCTGCAAAGCATGAGCCTATATGAAAAACAGGCCGCATCGTCGAAGAATGGACATACGACCTCAAAAGACCGTCTGATCAGCCACACTACGGCACCTAAAGAAGCAGCAGCCACGCCGTCTACGGAGAAAAACGGCAAGCTGCTCCACCACTTCAAATATCAGCAAACACCGGTATCGAATCCAAGTTTTACCGCCCGGACGGCAGCCCTGATGTATACCTTCCGCCATGATAAAGCAACAGACAAAACAAGCGTCGTGGACGCCCACGGCAACCCCGCATCGCAAGAATTGCAGGATGAGGAGCAAACGCCTCGTCATGCAGCGTATGGACGAATTGGACAAACTGTGTAAAATCGGGCGAATAAACCCACCTCGCCAATCGAGGCCGTCTGAAAATCCGCCCCGCCGAGCCGCAGGATTTTTCAGACGGCCTATTATTCGTCCCAGTAGCATTTCTTATCAGTGCTGCATTTCATATAAAATACCGACAGCAAGGCCGTCTGAAACCGAGGTTGTACCAACCGAGACCTTTTCAGACGGCCTTCTCCAAAACACCAGCCAATCAAAGGAATACAAAAATGCCAGACTACCGCTCCAAAACCTCCACCCACGGCCGCACATGGCGGGTGCACGCGCATTGATGCGCGCCACCGGCGTGATGGAAACCGACTTCGGCAAGCCCATCATCGCCGTTGCCAACTCGCTTCCCACTTCGTGCCCGGCCATGTCCACTCGCACAACATGGGTCAACTGGTTGCCCGCGAAATTGAAAAAGCGGGCGCAATCGCCAAAGAATTCAACACCATCACGCCATCGACGACGGCATCGCCATGGGACACAGCGGCATGTTGTACTCCCTGCCCAGCCGCGATTTGATTGCCGACTCCATCGAATACATGGTGAACGCCCACTGCGCCGACGCGCTGGTGTGCATTTCCAACTGCGACAAAATCACCCCTGGAATGCTGATTGCCGCCATGCGCCTGAACATCCCGACCATCTTCGTTTCCGGTGGTCCGATGGAAGCGGGCAAGGTCATCGGCGTGGCCAAACATCCAGCCCGAACGCCGCTTGGACTTGATTGACGCCATGATTGAATCGGCGGACGACAATGTCAGCAACCAACAGGTTGAAGAAGTCGAACAAAACGCCTGCCCGACCTGCGGCTCCTGCTCCGGCATGTTCACCGCCAACTCCATGAACTGCCTGACTGAAGCACTCGGCCTGTCCCTGCCCGGCAACGGCTCTACCCTCGCCACCCACGCCGGCCGCAAAGAATTGTTCCTCGAAGCAGGCCGCATGAGTTTGTCGAAATCACCAAACGCTATTACGAGCAAGACGACGAAACCGTATTGCCGCGCAGCATCGCCACCAAAAAGCGTTTGAAAACGCCGCGACCATGGACATCGCCATGGGCGGCTCCACCAACACCATCCTGCACGTTTGCTCGTCGTCGCCAACGAAGCGGGCGTGGATTTCAAAATGGCCGACATCGACCGCTTAGCCGCGTCGTGCCCTGCATCTGCAAAAACCGCGCCCAACAACCACTACTACATGGAAGACGTGCACCGCGCCGGCGGCATCTTCGCCATCCTGAAAGAATTGGACAAAGCAGGGCAACCGCACACTGACGTACACCATCCATGCGCCGACGCTGAAAGACGCGATTGAAAAATGGACGTGACCAATCCCGAAAACACCCACGCCATCGAACGCTTCAAAGCTGCGCCCGGCGGCGTGCGCACCACCAAGCGTTCTCGCAAAACCGCATGTGAAAAACCCTCGACCTCGACCGCGAAAAAGGCTGCATCCGCAACGTCGAACACGCCTACTCGCAAGACGGCGGTTTGGCGGTCTTGTTCGGCAACATCGCCGAGCGCGGCTGCGTGGTGAAAACCGCAGGCGTGGACGAGAGCATCCTCAAATTCACCGGCCGCGCCCGCGTGTTTGAAAGCCAAGAAGCCGCCGTCGAAGGCATTTTGGGCAACCAAATCGTTTGCCGGCGACATCGTCATCATCCGCTACGAAGGCCCGAAAGGCGGTCCGGTCATGCAGGAAATGCTGTACCCGACTTCCCTATCTGAAATCCAAAAGGCCTCGGCAAAGCTCTGCGCCCTGCTGACCGACGGACGCTCTCCGGCGGAACATCAGGTTTCCATCGGACACGCCTCGCCCGGAAGCGGCAGGCAGGCGCCATCGGCTTGGTACACGAAGGCGATACGATTGAAATCGACATCCCCAACCCGCAGCATCAACCTGAAAGTGTCCGACGAAGAACTCGCAAAACGCCGTGCCGAAATGGAAGCGCGCGGCAGCAAAGCGTGGAAACCGGAAAACCGCGACTCGCTATGTCTCCGCCGCCCTGCGTGCCTACGCTGGCGCCATGGCGACTTCAGCCGACAAAGGCGCGGTGCGCGACGTATCGCCGATCGAACGCTAAAAGCGGTGCGGCAATAGAGGTTTTCAGACGGCCTACGGTATCGGAGGCCGTCTGAAAACCCATCTCACTTAAAACTATCCCAGGAAAAACTAAAAATGATTGACACCCTGATTATCAATGCACATCCTGATCGACATTCTACTGCTTCCGCGACCAATCGCGCGTGCCCACCTGCCGACCGTGCAAACTGCGCAGCAGCGTGCAAACAGTCAATTTGGCAAAGCAGATATTCAGCCTGGATAAGGCAGTGCTGAGAGATGTTTCACTGTTACCCTGTTTCAAAGGGGCAACAACCAAACGAAGGAACAAGCTCGCGCTGCAAGCTCGGCTGATGTCGGTCGTGAACCAAGTCAAATCCGCCCGCCGTCTCGTTATCGCCTACCTATGTATAACTTCGCCATTCCCGCCCTCCTGAAAGACTGGCTGGACAATCTGGTTATGCCCGGCGAGAGCCTTCCGCTACGGCGAAGACGGCATACACTCGAAAGGTTTGATGGGCGAGCATAAAATGCTGCTGTTGCAGGCCGCGGCAGCGTTTTATAGCGAAGGTCCGATGGCAAATGGATTTCGCCTCAAAAGCTATTTGAAAACATTGCTTGGCGGTTTCTTGGGCTTCGCTTCTGGATACCGTTTACGCCGAAGGTACGGCAGGCAACTGGGGCCGGAGTCCAACGCGCTGCTGTACAAAATCGATACCGTGTACGACCATTTTATCGCTTAACCGTCACAGACAGCGAGGTCGTCTGAAAGACCGAAAAGCAGCCTGCACCGCCTTCCCGGGCAATCCGCGCAAACAAATATTCAGGCAGCTTAAAGCGCGGATCTCGAACCCCAATACCCGATTTTGCTTGAACGAAACCACCCCATGCGTAAAACGATTTTGCCTATCCTGCTGGCATTCTGCGGATTGGCGGCATAGTCAATTCGCGGCAATAACAAAACATACTGCGCCGAGCAGCGCACAGCAAATGAACTATAGGGCACTGCATGCAGGTATGGCAACGCCACTGCACCGACTATTCGCCAAAGCAGCTCGTCACAGGGTTCGTCGCGCGCGACAGCCCGTCAGACAGCAGCTCATACACGCCCCTCACCCGAAGAACTCCGCCAGAATCAAACCAACTGGCTCCCGCTTTGAACGAAACACGCACCCCAAAACCTGCACCCTGTTGCAGACCGCATGCAACGCTGCTGGGAGGCGGTACCACCCGATGCCAGCCGACTGAAAGCCACCCCGCGATCAGGGCCGCTGATCGACTTGCACCTTGATGATAAAGGCAAACCTACAGGGGACACGAACTGGAATATTCCAGACAGACCAACAAACTGCTACTGGACGACCTTTTTATCAGGACGCAGCCAACCCCAAAGACTCAGCTGCATACAACTTCTACGACGCGCCCGCAGGCCAAGTCAGCATTACCAAAATAGCGGCTAGCGGGCTGGTCAGGGCAGTAGCAACGGATAACGAAGCGCCGCGTCCCAAGCGCAAGGCCTGGGCATGAACTCGGCCAAGGCATGAACACCGCGCGATACGATGCACCCGACGACGTGGACAGTGTGCTCAAAGCGGACAGCAAATCCGGCAGTTGGAGGATGAATTTAAACGCAAAGGAATAGACATCCGCTGATGAGGCCGTCTGAAAACTTAAAGTACGGTTCGGATTGAGTGAATCTCCAAAACCGCAAGTTCTAACTGGAACGTCAAGACACGGCCGAATGCGGGTCAAAGGTTTCAACCGAACGTGAGGCCGTCTGAAACTTTTCAGACGGCCGTAACACAAACACCGAACATGGAAGTGTTCGGTGTTTTTAAAATCGGGGCGAGCTTTCAACCCCCGGCACTGACCTTATCAGAGTGGGCTGCTGGCTTCCGCCCCTGACCCGTTGCTCCAACTCGCCATGAGACCGCCATAGAAGCGCGGATTATAACCATATTGCGGCAAAACACCACGTGAAATTTCCCGGCACTGCATCGCTTCCGACAGAAGGATTGTCTACATTTTGTGACTTGAACATTGAAGTTAGCATTACATTACAAACTATCGCAAATCCGGCCGGGCTTTCAGACGGCCTCAATAACTAAAACGACGGCAAATGCCGCAACACGGACACCAAACCATGACGACTGCCACACAACAACGCATCCGCGAAATCCCTGCATCACTACATTCTTATTCCGACCGGGAAATCGTCGGCCGGCTGTTGGGCGAAAGGCGCGCAGACGCTGGAAGATTTGCGCGGACGGCGCAAAACGAGGGCGTTCGGCGCGGATGCTGTTTCGAAGTGTTGGGCGATATTACGGGCGGTGGTGCGCAATCCTTATCTGGTGGACGACCCTGCTCGAACACACCCACCGCCGCGAAGCCCTGGTGCGCGAAATGCGCCACCGTTTGAACGAAATCCAAAAAGCGGCGCGACGACGACCCGCAGGTGGGCGAGCTTTGCAGGCGGCGGAAAACGCCGTGTCCGCCTTCGACGGCAGTTTTGAAGCCACGCGCAAAAAGCGGGCGCAGATTTTGGCACAGGCTGTCCAAACATACGGAAAAACACAATATTATGTTTCGACGGGCTGGCGCGGGTAACTCACGTTACCGATGCGACCGACTGGCGCGTCGAATATCCTTTGTCGTCGTCAATCCCGACACGGAAGCCGAAATCGCGCCCTTGGTGCGCGCGCTGATTGAGTTGGATTTGACGATTATCCGCGCGGCGGCGGTGCGGAGTTATACCGGCGGCGCCGTGCGCTGGATGCCATGAGCGCGGTCATCAATACGGAAAAAGCTGGACAAGCATCGCGGCGTGGAATTTGTCGAACTGGCGAGGCTTGGACGGCAAGCATCCGATTATCCATTGCGGCGCGGGCGTGGTCACGCGGCGGGTGGAAGAAGCCGCGCATCAGGCGGGTTTGGTGTTCGCCGTCGATCCGACTTCCGCCGATGCGTCCTGCGTGGGCGGCAGTGTGGCGATGAATGCGGGCGGCAAAAAAGCCGTGCTGTGGGGACGGCGTTGGACAACCTCGCCTACTGGCAGATGGTCAACCCGCAGGGCGAATGGCTGCGTATTGAGCGCGTGCGCCACAATTTCGGCAAAATCCGACGAAGAAACCGCCGTGTTCAGACGTTCACACGCTGGATTCAGACGGCCTCAATATCGTTAAAACCGAACGCTTGGAAATTCCCGGTCACAAATTCCGCAAAAGTCGGTTTGGGCAAAGACGTTACCGACAAATTCTTGAGCGGACTGCCCGGCGTGCAGAAAAGAAGGCACGGACGGCATCATCACCAGCGTCGCTTTCGTGTTGCATACAAATGCCGAAGCTACTACGCGCACCGTGTGTATGGAGTTTTCGGTACGGTCGCCACCGCCACGCCTTCTATCGTTGAAATCGCGATTTCCTGCTCGCCCCACGACAGCGTGCGGCTGGCGGGTTTGGAACATTTGGACTGGCGTTATGTCGCGCCGTCGGCTACGCCACCAAAGCGGCGGGTAAGGGGCGGCCGAAAATGGTTTTGCTGGCGGATGTGGTTTCAGACGGCGAAGGCCGCCGTAGAGGCAGCCGCCAAACACATCTGCGAACATCCCCGCGCGCGACGGCGAAGGCTTTATCGCTGTGTCGCCCGAAGCGCGCAAAACCTTCTGGCTCGACCGCAGCCGCACGCCGCCATCGCCAAACACACCAATGCCTTTAAAATCAACGAAGGCGTGGTGATTCCGCTGGAGCAGCTGGGCGAGTATTCAGACGGCATCGAACGCATCAACATCGAGGCTTTCCATCCAAAACAAGCTCAAACCCTGCGCTGCATTGGAGCAATATCTTTCGGGCAAACTCCCCATCGACAAAATGGGCACGGGACCTGCCGACCGCCGAACTTTTGGGCGAACGCGGCAGAAACACGCCCTGCCCACGTTTCCGCCGTCAAAGAACGTTGGGACTGGTTGCTCGCCAATCTCGATACGCCGCTTGCCGACTACAAAAGCCCGCCACGGCGCAGCCGTCGCATCGCACCCGAAGCCAAAGACGACGAGAGCTGTTTCACCGCCTTCCGCGACTTTCCGTTTGCGTGTGTCGGTGAAATCCGACGTGATGAAGCCTTTGGCCGAAATCTTCAGCGGCAAAACCGACAGCAAAATCATCGAAGGCGGGCAAAATCACGCCAAAACCGTGCGCGAGCAGAGTACTTCGTCGCCCTGCACATGCACGCCGGCGACGGCAACGTCCACACCAACATCCCCCGTCAGTTCCGACGACTATGACATGCTGCAAACCGCGCATAAGGCCGTGGCGCGGATTATGAACATCGCCCGCAGCTGAACGGCGTGATTTCCGGCGAACACGGCATCGGCATCACTAAACTCGAATTCCCGTCGGACGAAGAAATGCAGCCCTTCTGGGACTACAAGGCCAAAGTCGAGTCCGCACGGCGCTTCAACCGCCGCAAGCTGATGAGAGGCTCGGACTTTGACGCACGCCTACACCCCGTCTTTCGAACTGCTGGGCGCGGAATCGCTGATTATGGAACAGTCCGATTTGGGCAAAATCACCGAATCGGTAAAAAGACTGCCTGCGCTGCGGCAAATGCAAAACCCGTCTGCTCCACTCACGTACCGCGCGCCAACCTGCTGTACAGCCCGCTGCAACAAAATCCTCGGCGTGGGACTCTTTGACCGAAGCCTTCCTGTGCGAGGCAAACCGACGCGAGCGGCGTATCGCTGAAACAGCTTCGACGAACTCAACGGCGTGGCCGACCACTGCACCGTGTGCCACCGCTGCGTCAAAGCCCTGCCCCGTCAATGATCGATTTCGGCGACGTAACCCGTGGCCATCCGCAACCTGTTGAGAAAGGCGGGCAAACGCCACTTCAACCCCGCCGTATCCGCCGGGACTGGCCTTTTTGAACGCCAAAACCCGCGCGCCATCAACCTGATGCGCAAGGCGTGGTTCAGGCGGGCTTCAAAAATGCAGACCATAGGCTGACTTTGGCAAAAAACTGCATTTGAGGCGCGGACGAGCCTGAAGAACGCGCCGAAAACCACGGTCGAGCAAACCGTCCGAAAATCCAAGAACAAGTCATCACTTCGTGAACCGCCCGCTGCCGCGCCTATGTGCCGCTGCAAACCGCCCGCGCCATGCTCGGCATCGAAGGCGACAAACACATCCCCATCATCCGCAATCCCGAACTGCCGGAAGATACCGAAGCCGTGTTCTACTTCCCCGGCTGCGGCTCAGAACGCCTGTTCTCCCAAGTCGGGCTGGCCACGCAGGCCATGCTCTGGCACGTCGGCGTGCAAAACCGTGCTGCCGCCCGGCTGCCTGTGCTGCGGCTGCCGCAAAACGCCCACGGCGATGCCGACAAAAGCGGACAAAATGGTTACCGACAACCGCGTCCTGTTCCACCCGCATGGCCAACACCCTGAATTATCTCGACATCAAAAACCGTCGTCGTCGTCCCTGCGGAACGTGTTACGACGCGCTGGCCGAATACCGCTTCGAAGAAATCTCCCCGGCGCCGCATCATCGACATCCACGAATTTTTGCTGGAAAAAGGCGTGAACCACTGAAAACATACAAGGCACGCAATACCTGTATCCGACCCCTGCCACGCCGATAAAGACCATGAACCCGACCAAACTGGCGGGCGAACTGCTGGTAAAGACGTGGTATTGAGCGACCGCTGCTGCGGCGAATCGGGCATGTTCGCCACCAAAACGCCCCGACATCGCCAGCCAGGTGAAATTCCGCAAACAGGAAGAGATCGAGAAAAACCTGGCGCAGCTCCCGCCCGCCGAACAGGTGAAAATCATCACCACCTGCCCGGCCTGTATGCAGGGTTTGAGCCGCTACGAAGAGACAACGACATCAAAGCCCGACTCATCGTCATCGAAATGGCGCGCGGCATCTTGGGCGAAACCTGGCGGGACGATTTCGTGCAAAAAGCGAAAAACGGCGGCGTGGAGACAAGTGTTGCTGTAAAGCCGGAAAAGGTTTTCAGACGGCCTCTGAGGCCGTCTGAAACCATATCCCAAAACAGCGGATATAACTTCATGCCTTCATGCCGCGATTGGCGAAAAACAGTTGGACGGATACCCGAACCTTTCAGACGGCCTCAGGCCGTCTGATCTACGCATCCGAAAAACCATGCCGGCTAACCGCCGATAGGCGAAACTCAGACCTCCCGCCGAATCCGCCGATCCCGCATCTTCCGGCCGATTTCACAACAGCAATCACTTATCAAGCCAAACTCATAAACAGCACGAGAAACATCACACTGCCGCCTTCCGTGCCAACCCCGAAAACACTGCGGCCGTTACGGCAGGTTTCCCTGCCAAAGTGGCAATAGTGGCCAAAACCTGTATTCAAACCGAAGCACCATTCGTCACCCCGGCGCGAAACCCGATCGGCCGACCTTTCAGACAACTCTCCGTTATAAACGCAAATAAAAACCGTTCCTTCGCCGGCAGCGCAATCGACGGGACAATGTCAGCTATCCGAAAACAATAATACCGCCGCCATGAAACCAGGAAATTTTTGGCAAATGCCGCCGCCCGACCAAACCACTGGCCCGGTGCCGAAAAATCCGCCTGCTCGACCAACGCCTCGAACAAATCGCGCAACGCTTCCCCCAAGCCGTTTTCGCCTCCAGCCTGGCGGCGGAAGACATGATCGTTACCCACCGAATCGCCGCCGCCGACCTGCCGATTGCCTTAATCACCCTCGACACCCGGCTGCCTCAACGCCGAAACGCGGACACTGATCGCGCAAGTCCGCCGCCGCTACCCGCATCCGCTTCACCGTCTTTCATCCAGCAGCCCGAAAGAGGCCGCACGCTTCGTCGCCGAATACGGCGCAGGCGCAATGTACGAAAGCATAGAATTGCGCAAACAATGCCGCCACATCCGAAAAGTCGAGCCGCTCAACCCGCGCCCTCGCCGCCGCCCCCGCCTGGCTGACCGGCCAGCGGCGTAGCTAATCGGTTACGCGCGGAGACCTGCCGTTTGAGAAACCGACCACGCCCGCGGCATCGCCACAATTCAACCCGATTTTCGACTGGCAGGACGACGACGTTTGGGCCTATGCGCAAACCACCGACCCTGCCGTTAAACGCCCTCTACAACCACAGCGCAGCATAGGCTGCGGGCCTGCACCCGTCCGGTGAAATGGGACGAAGACATCCGCGCCGGACGCTGGTGGTGGGAAAGCAAAGACAGCAAGGAATGCAGCCTGCACAAATAAAGCCGCTGCGTCCGTCTGAACAGGCAAAAGGCTTATCATGCCGCCGTTTTCCTTATCCGTTCAAACGGCCTCATCATGCCCCGCAGCCACGACTCCTCTCCTGCTCGACCTGCTCCGCCGCCGGCACGGTCCCGTTACCGCCGAAACGCTGGCGCAGCGGTTATCGGTGAAACACGCGCACGGTATACCGCGACATTGCCCAATTATGCGCGCAAGGCGCCGACATACGCAGCGAGGCCGGGCTGGGTTTCGTATTACATACCGATTTGGGGCTGCCGCCGCTGATGTTCGACAAACCCGGAAATCGAAGCACTGGTATTCGGAATGCGCTGGGTGGCCGCAAACGGGAGACGACGGCCTGGCCGCCGATGCCAAATCTGTGCTGGCGAAAATCGATGCCGTGCTGCCCGGCCATTTAAGGGACACACTCAACACGCAGGCACTTTATCCCCGCCCGTACCGACCCGTCCGTTTACGCCGCGGGAAAGCGAAACGCTGTCCGCCATCCGCACTGCCCTGCGCGCGCAGCGCGTCCTTTCGTTCGACTATACCGATGCCCAAGGCCGCCCTACCGCCGCAGCGTCCGGGCCGCTGGCTGTCGGCTATTTTCCCAGACGCCTGCCTGGCTGGCATGGTGCAAGCGGCGGGATTTCCGCCACTTCCGCACCGACCGCATGTCAAACCTGAGCATCGGCGACACCTTCCCCGTTCCGCGCATGGTGCTGCTGCGCGAATGGCAGCGGCAGGAAGATTTGGATTTGTCGGTGTTTGAGATTTAGAAACCTATTTTTCAGACGGCCTCGAGAGCCGTAACAGGCCGTCTGAAAACCCGGAACCTGTATTGATTTTCGACCTTGCTTCATCTTCTGATGCGGCTATTGATTGAATCCCGTCATTCCCGCGCAGGCGGGAATCCAGGATAGGAATTTGGGAAACTTTTCTCAGCAGGTTTCCGTACGGGCAGGCCTCAATTCCCGCCTGCGCGGAAATGGCGAAAAACGAAACAGCAAAACAGGCCGTCTGAAAAAGCCTGCTGACAAAAATTGACGCGCCCTGCCTGTATCATAGGTCTTTTCAACCCCACAGGAGAAACACCATGCACCGTTTCACGCTCTACACCCACCCTTATTCCCGCGGCACAACGTAGTCTGGATGCTGAAAGAATGCGGCGCGCGCAATACGACGTCAAAGCTGATTCCGTTCGGCGAAGCCGCGAAATCCGCTGACTATCTGGCAGTCAATCCGATGGGCCAAAGTTCCCGCACTCAAAGCAGACGGCACCGTACTGACCGAGAACCGCCGCCATCATCACCTTTCTAGCCGAGCAGGTTTCCCGACAAACACCTGAGTTCCGGACGCCGATTCGTTGGCACGCGGCGAGTTCTACCGCTGGTTGTGTTTCTCCATCCACCTCGAATACGCCGGATTCGACAAAATCAACCGCGTGCGGACGGCAGCGAGCGGCGCAAAGCCATAGAGCTGCGGCGATTTTCGACACTGCCTTCGCCACCCTGCGCGACCATCTGGCCAAACACGACTTTATCGTCTGGCGACCGCTTTTTCCGCACTCGACGTATATTTTCACCGCCCTGCTGAACCACTTTATCCGCGTCGCACCGATGCGCGGCGCGCCTTCTGTTTTCACTGCGGACGAACCGGTCTTCTCCGCCTATATCGACCGCCACCGCCCGCCCCGCCTTTGCCGAAACGATGGCCGGGCGCAACAGGCCCGCAGCGGAATTGGAAAAACAGGCTTGAGGCCGTCGCTGAAAACAATTTTTCGCCACGACTCTGTCGCACAAAACGGGGGTTTCAAAGCAGAAACCCCCGTTTCACATATCGGCATCACCATGAATCCGTATGCGGCGGAACGCAAAAATTTTCCGCCGCAGCCTGAAACAACGTTTTCAGACGGCCTGTCCGCATTTAAAATGGCGATTTTTCTCCGGCAGCCATCCATGACAGCACAAATCGGCATCGACTTGGGCACCACCAACAGCCTGATTGCCCAATTCATCAACGGCGAAACCCGCCTGATTCCCAACCGGCTCGGCCATTTCTGACCCCCTCTCCGTCGTCAGCATAGGCGACGACGGGAAAAATCCTGGTCGGCCTCGCCTGCGACGCGAACGCCTGCGCACCGCGCTGAGTCCACCGCCTCGGCCTTCAAAGCGCTTTATGGCAGTACGGACAAAAGCCTTCAAACTCGGCAACAAAACCTTCCGCGCCGAAGAACTGTCCGCCCTCCTGCTGCGCAACCTGAAAGAAGATGCGGAAGCGTTTTTGGGCGAAGCCGTGGACGAGGCCGTCATCACCGTGCCGGCCTATTTCAACGCCATCCAACGCGCAGGCCACGCGCAATGCGGCGCAGATGGCCGAGGCTGAACGTCCTGCGCCTACTGAACGAACCGACCGCCGCCAGCCTAGCGCTACGGCCTGCAGTGAAAAAGCCCGACGACACCCGTTTCCTGATTTACGACTTGGGCGGCGGGCACGTTCGACGTATCCGTTTCTGGACTATTTTCGACGGCGGTGCAAGTATCCGCCAGTGCGGGCACGACAACCACTTTGGGCGGCGAAGACTGCGCAGATATTGCGCCAATGCTTCCTGCGCCAATGCAAGAACTGAGGCGATGCCGAACGCGCCAAACTGAGCGACAGCAGCTGAACTGTGGCAGGCTCTGAAACCGCGAAACGGAAACTGGGCGAAGAAATGCAGGCCGAAATCGACGTCAAGTCGGCGGGACCCGCATCGTTTCCCGCCGTCATTACCCGCAACGAATTTTGCACGAACCGCCAAGCCCCTGCTGGACCGCGCTCGCTAGCCAGCTGCCTGAACGCGCCCTGCGCGATGCCGAGCCGCACCCCGACCAAATCGACAGCATCATCCTGGTCGGCGGGCGCCACACGTATGCCGCGCTGTCCGCCAAACCATCGCCCAACTGTTCCGTCATCGCCAACGCTTTCCGTCAATCCGACGAAGCTCGATCGCGCGCGCGGGGCGGTTCAGGCGGCCTGATCGCGCGCGACGAAAGCGTGGACGAAGTCGTTTTTAACCGACGTCATGCGCCCTTCTCGCTCGGCATCGAAACCAGCACCGACCTGGCGGCACGGCGAGCGCGCCTACGGCATTTTCAGCCCGATTATCGAGACGCAACATGCCCGTGCCCGTGGTCGCGCGAAGAACGCTACAGCACGGCATCCGGACAGCCAGACCGAAATCGAGCTGCGCGTCTTTGCAGGGCGAATCGGTTACGCCAAAGACAACCTCGAGACTCGGCCGCCTGACCGTCAGAGCTCCCCCGCGCCCCGAAGGCGAAGTGTATATCGACGTTCGGTTCAGCTACGACATCAACGGCCTACTGGACGTGGATGTCCGCAACAGCGAGTTCGACATCTCCGCCAACCAAAACCTTCCGCCACACAACAGCGTAAACCTTTCCGAAGAGGAAATCCAAGCCTCGTTGAAAAACTGGCCGCACTGAAAAGTCCACCGCTGCGACCAGCAGGAAAAACATTTACCTGCTGGAAAAGGCAAACGCCTGTATGAAGAACACCTCGGCGATCAACGGCAGATCATCGGCCACCGCATCGCGATATTCGAACGCATCCTGAATCGCAGGACCACGCCCAAATCCGCCGCGCGCAAAGCGAATTTGCCGAATTCTCAGTTACCGACGGCGGCTGGCGCCGTCAACCGCTCTGCGCCGACAGCAAAACAGGGCCGTCTGAAAACCCGGCCCGTTTTACCCTCCACCTCAACCGAAAGAAAGTACCGCCATGAAAACTCTTGAAAACCATCCCCCTGCTGTTAAGCCTGGCTGTTGCCACCGCGCAAGCTGCCGACGTCAATCCGCATCCGCAAAGCCGCACCTGGCACGATGCGGACGGAGGAAACTTCGCTCATCAACAAAAACGGCTTTAAAGAATTTGCTATGTACCCGCTGAATGCGGCCAAAAGCGGCAAAGGTTATGCATGAAAGCTCTTGGATAAGCGGCAAAGAACTGGCCAAAAACATCCGCGAAAGCATCGAAATCGAAGACTCAGGCAATAAAGCATACGGCAGCGAAATGAACGCGGTGCTGAAAACCATCCGCCCAATATACCTGCGCATCGACGTGGCACTCAGTTGCAGCGACGGCGTGGAATCCTTCATCCAGCTCGATAAAAACAACGCCCCTGCGCAGCACCACCGCGCCCGACGAATTTTTCCGCCGCGCCAAACGGGTGAAATAAAACCGAAAGGCCGTCTGAAAGAGTTGCAGAAAAGACATCCGGGCAGCCCGCCGTTCATTCCGACGGCGGCTGCCCGATGTTTTCAGACGGCCAACCAATAGCGCAACGCCGCCAACAGCAGCGACACCGAGGCAACCCAGGCCGCGTTTCGCCGCCCCTGTGCACCGCCTGCCGGTAACCGTCTGGCAACAGCCGCTACAACCGCCAAAGCGGCCAAGGCGGCAAACAAAAAGAACTTCAATAAAAGAAACATGCATCCGGCAAGAAAGGCCGTCTGAAACAAGCTATGCTGAAAAACAAAGCCGTTATAATACGGCCTTTTTCCCTCTCCTGCGCACACGTTATGACCCGCTGCCGACAGCATAGGGCTGGTAACGCCGAAAAATCCTGTTCGAACAGCCGCTTGTCCTGCAAAACGGCCAAACCCCTGCCGCGCTTCGATTTGATGGTGGAGACCTACGGCACTCAACGCCGACAAATCCAACGCCGTATTGGTCTGCCACGCCCTTCCGGCGACCACCACGTCGCCGGCCGCCACCGCCCCGACGACAAACACCCCGGCTGGTGGGACAGCATGGTCGGCCCCGGCAAACCCGTGGACACCAACCGTTTTTCTTCGTTATCGGCTCAGTCAACCTGCGGCTGTTCCGGCAGCACCGGGCTGTTGACACCAACCCCGAAAAACGGACAGGAATACGGCGTGACTTCCCCGTCGTTACCGTAAAAGACTGGATCAACAGCCAAGCCCTGCTGGCCGACCGCTTCGACATCCGCCAATGGGCGGCCGTCATCGGCGGCAGCCTGGCGGCATGCAGGCACTGCAATGGGCGATAGATACACCCGACCGCGTGCGGCACGCGCTGGTGATTGCTCTGGCCACCCGCCTGTCGGCGCAAAACATCGCCTTCAACGACGTTGCCCGCCGCCATCATCACCGACCCCGACTTCCACGAAGGCCACTACCGCCGCTCAACACCATCCGCGCCGCGGGCTGCATCGCCCGCATGATGCACATCACCTACCTGGCCGAAGAAGGGCTGGGCAGGAAATTCGGCCGCAGCCTGCACGACGGCATACGCTACGGCTACGGCGTAGAGCTCGGAAATCGAACTCCTACCTGCGCTATCAGGGCGACAAATTCTGCTGAACGCTTCGATGCCAACACCTACCTGCGGATGACCAAAGTGCTGGACTCACTTCAGCCCCCGCCGCCGCCTTCTCGGCAACGACCTCGTTGCGGCACTGCGGCACCAGGTGCAAATTCTTCGTCGCCAGCTTCACCACCGACTGGCGTTTTGCCCGCGCACGCTCGCGCGCACTGGTCAAACACCTCGTCAAAGCCGGGCGCGACGTACAATACATCGAGGTCGAATCCAATCACGGCCACGATGCCTTCCTGATGACCGACCGCCCCTATATCGCCGCCGTGGCCGCATATATGGACAACGTTTACAAGGAGTTGCAGGCATGAACAATCTGCGCGACGATTTACGGCTGATTTACGACTGATACCGGCCGGCAGCCGCGTACTCGACCTCGGCTGCGGCCGCGGCGAACTCCTGTCCGCACTGGTGCGGGAAAAACAATGCACCGGCTACGGCGTGGAAATCGACACCGAAGGCGTGCTGGCTTCCATCGCCGCCGGCATCAACGCTCATACAGGCCGACTTTGGAACAAGGCCTGCAGGATTTCGACGACGACAGCTTCGACATCATCATCTTGAGCCAAACCATACAGGCGATGCAGAACACCGAAAACATCCTGCGCGATCTGACCCGCGTCGCCAAACAAGCCGTCGTCCCTTCCCCAACTCTCGGCGTACTGGCGCAACCGCCTGCAAATCGCACTGGGCGGCCACATGCCCGTCAGCGAACGCATGCCCTCACCAGTGGTACAACACCCCCAACATCCACTGGCACCCCTGCAGGACTTCGACGCACGTGCGCGAAAAATCAACATCCGCGTCCTCGAACGCGCCGTCATGACCGCAGGCAAACGAATCGAAACCCCGCCCAACCTCATGTAGCTCTGGCATTTTACCGCGTCGGCTGAAACCGCCCCGCCGCCCCATCCATACCGGAGAGGCCGTCTGAAAAGCACGGAATGCCTTTTCAGACGGCCTCGGAGATTTTTTATGGCATACCAGGTACTCGCCCGCAAATGGCGGCCGAAAACCTTCGCCGACCTCGTCGGACAGGAACACGTCGTCAAAGCCCCTGCGCAACGCCCCTGAAAAAGGCCGCCTCGCACCACGCCCACCTGCTCACCGGCACGCGCGGCGTGGGCAAAACCACTCATCGCCCGCATCCTCGCCAAAAGCCTCAACTGCGAACACCGTCAAAGAAGGCGAACCCTGCGGCCAATGCCAATCCTGCCGCGACATCGACGCCGGCCGCTTTGTCGACCTGCTCGAAATCGACGCCGCCTCCAACACCGGCATCGACAACATCCGCGAAGTACTCGAAAACGCCCAATACGCCCCTGACCGCCGGCAAATACAAAGTCTACATCATCGACGAAGTGCACATGCTCTCAAAAGCGCGTTCAACGCCATGCTCAAAACCCTGGAAGAGCCGCCCGAGCACGTCAAATTCATCCTCGCCACCACCGACCCGCACAAAGTCCCCGTTACTCGCTACTCAGCCGCTGCCTGCAATTCGTCCTGCGCAACATGACCGCGCAACAAGTGGCCGACCACCTCGCACGTCCTCGACAGCGAACAAACTCCTACGATCCCCCGCCTCGCCCCTGCTGGTCGCGCCGCCGCAGGCTCCATGCGCGACGCACTCAGCCTGCTCGACCAAGCCATCGCCATGATCGGGCAAAGTGGCTGAACAAGACGTGCGCCAAATGATAGGCGCGGGTGGACAAACGCTACCTCTACGAACTGCTGCAAAGCATCGCCGGCCAAAACGGCGCGACCCGATGAACCAGGCACGGAATGGCCGAACGCGCCGTCGGCTTCGACAACGCCCTAAGCGAACTCTGCCTCCTGCCGCAACGCATCGCCTGCTGCAAACCGTACCCGCGCCGCCGTACCCGCCGACGACCCCGAATATCCCGCCCTCAAACACCTGGCGGCACAACTGGCGGCGAACAAATCCAGCTCTACTACCAATGCGCTATCCACGGCAAACAAGACCTCGGCCTCGCCCCTGACGAATACGCAGGCTTCGTCATGACCCTCCTGCGCATGCTGGCCTTTCGCCCCTGGCCGCCCCGCCGCAGCACACTGGCGCGCAAATCGACGGCAGCGGGCTGCACACCCCGTCCGCAGCCCCGCAAAAGCAAACGCCGTCTGAAAGCCTGCCCGCCTTTCAGACGGCCTCCACCGACAGCACCGCCCAAACGGCGAGCCGCCATGTACGACGACAACACCCCGCCGTGGCAGGAACCCGCCGCAAACACACCGCAAACCCGACTTTCAGACGGCCTCCACCCGTCAGAAGAAGACAGGCCGTCTGAAAAACGTCTGCCCAAACGGCAGCCGCCACAAGCGACGACGACACCCCGCCGTGGCAGGAACCCGCAACAAAACCGCACCGCAAACCCGACTTTCAGACGGCCGCCACCCGTCAGAAGAAGACAGGCCGTCTGAACAAACCCCTAGACCAAACGGCAGTAGCCACAAGCGACGACGGCACCCCGCCGTGGCAGGAATCCGCCGCGAACGTCTCGCAAACCCAACTTTCAGACGGCCTCCACCCGTCAGAAGACGACAGGCCGTCCGAACACCCTGCCCGCCAGTCCCGAAGCCTGGCAGTTGGAAGCAAAGCGCGCCTTCGACGACATCCCGCCCGCCGACGAATACGCTTACTACGGCGACGACATCCTCCCGCCCCTGCCGCAGGACGAAGGCATGGAAACAGGAGAACCCGGACATGAAGAAGGCGAAGACGAGGGCGAAAACGCGGACGACTTCGCCCCTGCCCGAACTGGAACGCCGCCAGCTGGCACGCCGTCATCAAACGCCTCGGCAAACGGCTGGTGCCGCACAATGTTGGCCGACCACATGGCCTGGACGGAAGACGACACCGCTGCCAACCGCATCCTGTTCGCCCTCAACGGCAACAGCCAGACCACCACCACCAAAGAATATTTCGACAAAATCAGCTGAAACGCTGGCCGATGCCTACAACCGCACCGGCCTGATCATCCAAACCCAAGCCTGGCAGGACGGCGCGGGCTGGGAAACCCCGGCCATGCGCCGCGTCCGCTCACGACACGAAGGCCGCGAGGAAGCACGCGGCCGGCTGGAAAAACGACCCCGCCTGCCGCCGCCTGATGGCCGGACTCGAAGCGGCGGGCTGAAACGGAAAAGCCTGCAACTGGCGGAAAACCTCGAAAACTGATTTCCCGTCCGCCGCCCACCCGCAGCGGACAACCTCTATCTTTAACCCTCAATAGGAGACATGACCATGTTTGGAAAAGCAGGACTGGGCGGCCTCATGCAGCAAGCCCAAAAATGCAGGAAAAATATGAAAAAGCCCAGCCGAGCTCGGCTGTTACCGAAGTAAACGGCGAAGCGGGCAACGGCCTGGTTAAAAGTCGTCATGACCTGCAACCACGAAAGTCAAAAGCATCAGCATCAGCCCCGACCCTGATTGCCGAAGCGGCCGAAGACAAAGAAATGCTGGAAGATTTGGTATTGGCTGCGGTAAACGCCGCCCACGAAGCCGCCGAAGACCCTCACCTCGTCCACCATGGGCAATTCACCCCAGGCTCGGCCTGGCGGCATCGGCGACTTCTTCAAAATAATTTTCAGACGGCCTCCATGCCGCCCGAAGATAAAAAGGCCGTCTGAAACTTTTTCAGACGGCCTTCCTTTAACTTAACTTCAATAAAACAAAAGCTTGCTTAAATTCATATCCCAACCCGCCCCGCAAAATATTGCTGGCCGCCCTCTGGCATTGCGGGATTCTGCCGACTGAAATAGAATGCACCCGCTTTTTAGGTTTAGTCTCTAAAACTCAACCCTAACTGATCATATCAGGATTTATCAAAGGACAACCATGACCACCCCATCTCGTTCAGCAAAACAGCTATACCAAAGAAGAACTCTTAGCCTGCGGGCGCGGCGAACTTTTCGGCGCGGGCATGCCCCAACCGCCGATGCCCAACATGCTGATGATAGACCCGCATCCTCGACATCAACAGCACCGGCGGCAACATACGGCAAAGGTGAAATCGTCGCCGAATTGGACATCAACCCCGACTTGTGGTTCTTCGGCTGCCATTTCGAGGGCGACCCTGTCATGCCCGGCTGCCTGGGCTTGGACGCCATGTGGCAATTAGTGGGCTTCTATCTGGGCTGGACGGGCGCGCCGGGACGCGGCCTGCGTATGGGCTGCGCCGAAGTGAAATTCAGCGGCCAAGTATTGCCGAAGCACAAAAATCACCTACCACATCCACATCAAACGCGTGATGAACAGCAAACTGGTGCTGGGCATCGCCGACGCCGAAATGAGCGTGGACGGCCGCAAAAATCTATGAAGGCAACGGCCTGCGCGTCGGCCTGTTCACATCTACCGACGACTTCTAACCATTTGCAACGGCAAAAGGTCGGTCTGAAAAAGCGTTCAGACGGCCGCCATTAAGGAGTATCCACTCATGAAACGAGTAGTCGTAACCGGTATCGGCATCGTATCCAGCCTGGGCAACAACTGCCGCGAAGTGCTCGAATCGCTGAAAAACCTGAAATCCGGCATTTCCTTTGACGAAAGCTACCGCGAAATGGGGCTGCGTTCAAACGTGGCGGGCAACATCAAAAATCGACACCAAAGAACACATCGACCGCAAAAATCCTGCGCTTTATGGGCGACGCGGCGGCCTATGCTTACATCGCCATGAAAAGAAGCCATCGCCAACGCCGGGCTGACCGAGGAGCAGGTTTCCAACATCCGCACCGGCATCGTAACCGGTAGCGGCGGCGCGTCTTCCGCCTCGCAAGTGGAAGCCGCCGACACCCTGCGCGCCAGCGGCGTGAAGCGCATCGGCCCCTACGGCGTAACCAAAACCATGGCCTCCACCGTAGCCGCCTGCTTGGCCACCCCTGTTTAAAATCAAAGGCGTAAACTACTCCATCAGCTCTGCCTGCTCCACTTCCGCCCATCGCATCGGCCACGCCGCCGAACTGATTCAGCTTGGCAAACAAGACATCGTGTTTGCCGGCGGCGGCGAAAAGTATCTTGGCAGATGAGTTCCCTGTTTGACGCAATGGGCGCACTTTCCAGCAAATACAACGACACACCGGAACAAGCCAGCCGCGCCTACGATGCCGACCGCGACGGCTTCGTGATTTCCGGAGGCGGCAGCATTCTGGTGATGGAAGAATATGAACACGCCAAAGCGCGCGGTGCGAACATCCTGTGCGAACTGACCGGCTATGGCGCGACTTCCGACGGTT
>BNJV01000423.1_pt1 | contig 142936 bp, 230 predicted proteins | sample 8540591 | NCBI WGS metagenome assembly BNJV01 (sample SAMD00202457, study PRJDB9452) | human saliva metagenome | host: Homo sapiens
CAGTTACGTATTGCTATTAAAGCAAAGGAATGCACAGTCTGCCAGAAGTATAGAATACAAAGATCTTCTTCTGCAAGAAAATATCTGGATGAGGCGCGAAGGCGGAAGGGCTTAATCGACTGATAGAGGAGCTGGAGTACAAACGAAGCGGTAAGTATCTTGAAAAGGCAGGGGAGTGAAGAAGGCATACGAGGCATTTACCCAGTATAGCAGCCGATATCCGGAGGACAGGTAGCGGAAAGAGAAGTGCAGTTTTTAGAGAATGGGTCAAAGAATTGAGAACAATGCTTTATTTCTGCGGGGAAGCAGTAAGCTTTTATAGGTCGTCAGAGAGTAGAATCAGTTTGTCTGAACAAGAGGAGGCAGAATGGAACAGTATCAGGATTTATCTCCTTGAGGAATTGGAAGAACTTCGAAAGGATTTAAAGCGAAGGTCAGAGAGTACCAGAATATGGACTTTGAATCTGATATGAGTAGAGGAAAGCCCAGTTTGACCAGCTGGATTTGAGTAACGGGATGATGATGCACCGAGCGAGGCGGATATGTGCTCTGTCGACGGTTTTGACGTTCGAAAATACGGTGTTCTGGGAGGAATTACTCGAAGGAAGGAACTGCTTTCCGATATGATGGAAAATAATCCGACAACATCATTATCTTCGGAAACTCTTCTTTGAATGTCATGGCGGATTCGATTTCCCGTTCGTATACCCACGGTGTGATGGGTAATACGCCCTGGTGTTGGATAAGATTATGGCTCTGCCCGGTACTGGGCATGAGAGATTTTGCCATCACTGCTATATTTCGGATAGAGATGATCAATGTACTGATGACGGAGAACGGTCCCGACATGGATATGGTGGAAGAACTGGTTTCTTTCGGATGAGAGTATCAAGGGAATTGCTGTGGCGAAGTACAGTAATCCGCAGGATACAGTTACCGGATGAAATGGTCTGTCGCTTTTGCGAGGTTAAAGCCGAAGGCGAAAAGATTGAATCTACTCGGGATAATGCCTATGGGATGCATCACCCCTATGATCATGATCAGGACTATTCGATTGAGAGTTCGCGGAATGTAAGAGGGCAGGCAATCCGACTTGGTTTATAACTGCTCGACATCGAAGATTTCTTTCCCGCTCGGGGATTGCTTCCATGGCGACCAGTTTAAACAACATGGAAGATATCAAGAAACAGATGCAGTACCAGACCATCGGACACGATAAGGTGAATCAGCTTTCGTCATGCGCTTTTTGAGGATATTCACGAATGGTGAAGCACATGATGAAACACGCCAACATTATCCGCCCTAAGTTTGAGATGGTAGAGTCGGTATTCGACAAGAACCTTTCGTCTCGGTGTCGGAGAGTGGACGAAGCCGAAAGGAGGCTATTTTATCAGGTTTTGAGACGCCTCCGCTGTGCGAAAACGGTGGTAGAGAAGTGCAAGAAGGCGGGAGTAAAGCTGACTCCGGCCGGAGCAACATTTTTTATCATATGATCCGGAGGACAGCAATATCCGTATTGCACCGACGTATCCGCCCCTGGAGGACCTTCGTATTGCCACCGGAGCTTTTTCTGCCTGGTTGTAAAGCTTTGTCAGTGTAGAGAAAATTTCTGAAAGAAAAACAGAAGGCTCCTTCTGTAATGTGTAAAATTTTTAATTGTCATCAAGAAGTGTAGAGAGAAGATAGGAATAATTTTTCCCACTCTTCTCTTCCATTTTAGCGGCGTGTTTTGGCACTTTCTTCGTCCGGAACGGAGAGATGAAGTCGACAGAGGAGATCATCACGTAGTTCGCTCTGCACCAGATAGTCGCCGTTTTTCCTTTGTGTAATCGTTGTAGTACGGCGGCTTTCTGTTTTGCAAACGAAACTTATTTTGTGTGTAGAAATTGTTCCATATCCTCCTTGGCGATGGAGGGAATCTCGTCTTCGAAGAAATGAAGAGTCTGCTTTCCTTCTTCCGTGATTTCATAGCGGGTCGTACTTTGACTCTGGTGACAGGAAATCAGGGTAGCTTCTACAAGGTCGGAGATACATTCCCTAAAGTAAAATAGGTGGTGTATTCATTATCCAGAAAGAACTGCTGAGCTGGCGTTATTGGTCAGAGGGTAATTTACAGAGCGAAGCAGGTATAGAATCATTAATTTGTATTGTGTTAAAGCTCTGTGGTCATGGTTTGTCCTTCATATGCGTTCATTAATACTATAGTGTAGCAGAGTTTTTGTGAGGAATAAGCAAGGGAAGCGCGAAACTGTTTACGATGGAAATTTTCGCCTTTTTAGAAAGGCCTTCCTGCAAAGAATAGAGCCCTATGGGGTGCGATTATGAGAGAAAAACATAAACAGACTGGCTAGAGGAATCGTGGATCAGAGAAACCCCACCCATTTTTCGAAAGAACAGATCGAAGGAACTCGTTTCCGCACTGGAAAAATAAGAGTTTCGAGATCTTTGTACAATCTTTTAAACGGCATACCGATGCGGGGCTGTGTATTGTAGAAGACCCGTATATTGTTTTTGCAGAAAAATGCCTTTGGCGGTGTGCGCACCAGGGTACAGTTCACGGTAAATGCAATGGGACTGGACAGTGAGGAGTCGCTCTCCGGTGTGCTTAGCTTTGTCTACCTTGGAGGGGAGAAGCAGATTCCTCATCATTTTGTCGTGGAGAAGGCGGATTCCGCGAAAGAGTTAAGTCTCTTACATCATGTTCGGGACTTGCAGAGACTTTCGGAAGAAGATAAGAAAGCGGCAGTACGTCTCTTTGATTATCGTGATTTTCTATCCGCACCGCTTATGCAGACGGCGAAAGCGATGAAGGTATATGAGCTTTTCAAGACTTGCGGGAATCGTACGTTGGCATTGGAAGAGTTTCTTGCCTATTTTTCGCATCGCCCGAAAAACGCGCTCCATCGAAAAAGCTATCGCTTTGCAGAACCGCGGGAAAGAGGTCTCCTTTGGATTTTCCTTCCGATTGCAGTACGGAGGAAAAGATTAGCCTTTGTATTCGGAGAGGAGAACGGTCGGAAGAGGCGTTTGCTCTATACAAGAAAGGCGTCGAGGAAAATGTTAAACTGACCAATCTAGTCATGAAAATCTCTTTATACCCATGCCGAAGGGATATAAGGAAGAGCTGCCGAGAGCGGTATATCTTTTATTTTTCCTATGAGTATCGTGTAGAGGAAGGCATTGCCCCGGGCTTATATTACAATATCCTGCATAATTTTGAGGAAAATACGGAGATTTACCGTCATTTCGCAAAGCAGATGCAAGATTATGCGGTGGAATCCTTTTAAAAAGGGAAGATGAATGAGGAACTCGCCTACATTTATAGAGAAGCTGATTTTAGCGGATATGGTGGACGAGAAATGGCGGAGGAAGCTGCCTGCCTCCTGGGAACCTATAAATTTGTTGTGGAAGACAGAGAATAGAGAAGATTGTGCTTTTCACATCCGGCACTGAAGGGCGAAGAGCTGTAGCAGCCTAGTGAGGGTGTGGCGCATATTCCGATGCCTTATAAGGATATGATTCTTCTGTTTGCAGGATGGACTCGAAATCGTTAGTGGAAGTGAGTCATCGAAAACGAAGGTATTCGATGGGAAGAGTTGAGGAGAAGTTGCAGCATTTTCAGGAGTTCTCCGTTCTTCCTTTTAAGGGAAGCACTGCGATTGTGAGAGGGCATACAGACGGAGGAGGAACCTCGCCTGTTTAGAAAAGGTTTTCCACGGCAAGCTTTTCGACAAGCTTCGTATGGAAGTCCTGGACAGGATTTTGGACTATCATAAAAGAGGAGATAGTAAGCTTTTCCGATGGAAAAGATTTGTACTTTTATGATTTGCCGATTGTAGCGATGAATCGAAAAGAGAAGGAGAATTATCTTTCCGCCCCTGCTTTACCGGGGAGAGTGGGAGTACGCGGTTCAGTTGTATAGAATCACCCGTATCTTACGATAGAGAAAGAACTGTTGTCTCCCTTTGCGGAGGCGTTGATGGAGAGGGAGGAGAAAGACTTGCCCTGTATCTCGCCCATCTCGCTTTTCCCGGAAAGCGTCGCTAAGTGACAGAGGGCTTTTCCTATCTTTTGGAAGAGGGACGGGGCAGCAAGAGATGTATGCCATTCTGAAGAAAGGGAAGAAAGAAGAAAAGAAAAAGGCAAGGTGGATTCCGCGCAGCTTCTGAATCATGGCGGAGCGTCTGCTTGCACAGTGTCTTTTCACCGATAAAAATTCGGGAAGCGCAGGGAAGCCTTTACGCTGTATAGAAAGTTTTTCCGGAGAGAGACGCTACTTCGTGCCTTCTTAACGGCGTGCATGCGGCAATATTTCTTTATCAGAAGCGGGAAAGCAAGGAGTTCATGGAACTTTTTATATGAAGAAGTTCGGGAGAGACGCATAAAGAGCGGGTTCCTCGTCCCATACCTTCTTCTGCCTTGAGTTTCTCCTTTTCCAAGAGAGAGCTCTTACAGCGGATGAGACGGAGGTCTCTGAGGGATTATGCCGCCTTCTGAAAAGAATCTTGTTTTTCCATACGAAAACTTTCCTGTTTTCTGTCCCTTCCGGAGGAGATTCTGGAGAAAAACGGTGTGAGTACCATGGAAGAGCGGAAGAGAAGCCGTATTTTTCTGTCCGCACACCGGGAGAAGAGTCTCATCGGGAAGAGTATGTTACAGTGTATCATGGAATTTATACCGCTTCTTTCCTGCTTTTCCCGGGAGAAAGCATGGAGTATCGTTTTACCATGGGAAAGGATGAACGTGTCCTGCACACTCGCCGTTTTAAAAGAAAGAGGAAGGGGAAAAGTGTAGAGGAGAGGATGGCATATGCTCGGCTTTTGTAAAATGGGAAAGCTGCTCCTTGAGGAAAAGGAAGAAGAGTTGTACCGCTTATGGAAGAGTATCAGGAGAAAGAGCTGAGTCTATCGGAAAGTTCTTCACGATTAGGAAAGAGGTTTTTAGTGAAAAGTCATCGGAATCGCGTTAGGTGATGAGTATACAGACATTTCTCTTTATAAAGAAGAATACACCTACCGTTTTCCTACGCTTCTCAGCCGGGAAAAGAAAGAGGATCTCTTTTATATTGGGGAAGACGCGCATAAGAAGAATCTGACGGAAATGTTTTTCTGGTGGATAAGCTCCTGTCTTTATTTAAAAAGAAGGGAAGTGCAACTTTTCGGAAAAGCGTTATGAAGCAGGGGAGTTACTGGTATTTTTCGGAAAGCTTGTCTTGAGGGGGAGAGAAGAGTTGCGGGAAGGGATATCCTGAGGAAGAGGGAAAAGATGTTCTGGCTCTTCTATACGGGATGTCGATGTGGAACTGTTGCATCGCCTCCATGCTCTTCTCAAAGAGAAGTCTCTCCCTGCCACGAGCTTACTCTAATCAAAGGTCATGCAGAAAGCTTCCTCACACTATATACTGAGGCAGGATAAGAAGTTTTATAACCGGCAGGTCGGATGCTGGAATTCCTCGTCTCAGATTCTCTATTACTACGAGGCACAGGCTCTCTAAGGGCGCAAAGAAATATGCTGTTTCTGTCTCCGAGAGGCGCAGCCGGATGCCCTTTCTTTTCGGTATTCTGGAGGATCCGAGAGGAAGAAAGATGACGGATCAGGTGCTTTCCGGGATGATTGACCGTATTGTGAAAGGAAAGGTGGAGTAGTGCATTTTTCTGCAGGAAAAAGGATTCGAGAATACGGAGTTGTTTCCCGAGTTTATGAAGAAGCTTTCGCACGGGAGACGGGTCTTAGTGAGTCCTTCTGTTCTCCATCGGCGCGCTCTATTATGGGCAGCTTTTTGGGAAAGGGAGAAGAGGAAGAATATCTCTCACTCTGTGATACCAGGGTGAACAGTGATATCGTGATCTCGAGTCAGTGAGAAGGAGAGAGAGTTTCCATCTGGCGCATGCAGGCGACTCCTTCTTGAAAGAAGGAGAGGATATTCATCTCCTCCTGACAAGCAGGACTATATTGATTTTCAGGTGCAGGATGCACGAACACAGGGGAAAGGGAAACAATATCGGATGAATCTTACTACTTCTTCCGAAACGGGAGAGGCGCTGCACGAAGGTGGCAGTTCGTACGGTTTTTCCGGAAAGGATCTCTTCTGGTAGAAGTGACGGATATGGGTCTTGGAGAGCTCGGGAAGGCAGCTTTCAGTCCATAAAAGAGACGATTCCCTTTGGGAGGAAAGGAGTAAATGGCACTTTGTTATGCCACAAAGAGGCGAAATATCCTTATCTATTATGAAAGCCTGGACTTGTCTCTACTCCATGGAAGAACTTGCTTATGCGTGGGACAGTATCTTCCGCTGGTGCCGAAAGACTATGTCGTCGCCCCCGCTATGCTGCTGGATTATGGATGGCCTGGAAAGGAAAGAAGTCGGAGAGAAACTTCTTCAACTTTACGAGATGGGGAGAAGGAAGAAAGACTGCTTTTTCGTCTGCTAAGGGAGAGCGGGTACTATACGGAGAAAGAAATCGAAGAGCCTCTCTGGAGTGGAGAAGAATCCATGCATTGAGCGATGCGGAGCAAAGAGAGAAAAGGGGAGATTGTTTTCTTCTCTTGCAAAAATATAAGAAAGCGGCGGATGCCTATCAGATGCGATTCATTTTGAGGAAAACGGGAGAAGGATCCGTAAACTCGAGAATGTTATATCCATACGAAAGAATTCAAGGGCAGCAGAAAGTTTTCGGAAGCTCTACGATCATGATAAAATGGCGGAGAAGGCTCTATTTTTCTGCCAAGATGGTTTTCCGAAGGATAAGTACAAAGAGAGCTTTCATACGCTGGAGGAAGGATGGACAGAAGAATGGGAGAAGGAATGGCAGGACACCTTGCTGAGTATGCACTTCCCCGGAAAAAACAGAGAAGAGAGGCGTATCGTAAGGGAAAAGAGTATTTTGTCTTTCTGCAAAGGATAAGATTGCACCGTGGAAAGAAGAAATTGGGAAAGAGTGTAAAACAGGAGGCGTATGATGAAAGAGTTGGCAAAGCAGCATAATCCGGAAGAAGTAGAGGATAGAATTTTATGAGATGTGGCTGAAAGGGCACTATTTTCCGCGAAGGTAAATCGGGCAAAGAAACCTTTACTCATCATGATGCTGCCTCCCAATGTAACGGGGCAACTGCAATGGGACACGCTTTAGATAATACTTTGCAGGATACCTGATTCGTTTTAAGAGGATGCAGGGCTTTGAGGCGCTTCGGCAGCCCGGAACGGACCATGCAGCTATTTCCACGGAAGTCAAAGTAATCAATATGCTGAAGGAACAAGCAGATAAAGGCATGATCTCGGAAGAGAGGGCTTTTGAAAGAGGCGTGAAGTGGAAGGAAAAGCATGAGAAAGCGGAATCGTGGATCAGCTTTCACAAGATCGGGACCTCCGCCGACTGGGACAGAATCTGTTTTTACCATGGATGAAGCGCTGTTCTCATGCTGTTTTACAAAGCTTTATCATCTTATGAAAAGGGATATATTTATAAAGGCGCTAAAATTATTAACTGGTGTCCGGTTTGTCAGGACTTACCGATGCGGAGGTGATTCCGCGAAGAAAAGGAGGGATTTTTCTGGCATATCCCTTTATCCTATCGTAGGAAGAGGGCAAGTTTGTAGGAGATTGCCACAACCCGTCCGGAAACGCTTCTTGGTGATATGGCGGCTGGCCGTAAATCCTGATGACGAGCAGCTAAGGATGGTAGAAAAGAACTTAAGCTTCCGTTAACGGATAGAACCATTCCCGTCATTAGCGATGAATATGTAGATAAAGATTTTTGGAACCGGTTGCGGCAAAGATTACCCCCGGCGCATGATCCGAACGATGCTCTGGTAGGTGAAACGCCATCATCTTTAAAAGTGATGAATATCTTTACGGATGATGCAAAGATTGATTTGTCAGATCGAAATACCACGGCATGGATCGCTGCGAGGCAAGAAAGCCATGTGTCGGATCTCGAGGCACTGGGCTGTTAAAGAAGGTCGTACCGCATACGCATAACGTAGGAATCCATGATCGCTGTGAGACGACCGTTGAACCCATGGTGAAACCGCAGCGGTTTGTGAAGATGGGGAGAGATGGCGAAGCCTGCCATTGAAGGCTCTAAAGAGCGGAGAGTTGCTGTTTATTCCGGAAAATTACGACAAACCTGCACTTCATTGGTTGGAAAAATATCAAAGACTCGGTGTATTTCCAGACAGATGGTGACACCGTATCTCCGTCTACTATTGTGATGCTTTGCGGGAAGTGGTAGTCAGCGAGAAGATGCCGGAAACCCGTCCGAACTGCGGCGGAAAGCATTTTACGCAGGATGAGGATACCTGGATACCTGGTTCGTCCCAGTGCGCTCTGGCCTTGAGACGCTCCGGCTGGCCGGAGAATACAGGAAGATCATCGCATTTTTATCCGACCGATGTCCCGGTAACCGGTCTATGATATTATCTCTTCTGTAGTAAGGATGGTCTTTCCGGAATCGAGCAGACGGGAAAGGTTCCTAAGAAGGTTTTGATTCATGGTCTCGTGCGATGACCAGGAAGAAAAGATGAGCAAGCTCTCTGAAATGGTATCGATCCTTTGGAGATTATTCAGAATACGGTGCGGATGTTTCTCGTATGACGCTGCTTACCGAATGCGCCCGGAAACGATATGTTTCTATATAAGCAGAGTGGAGGCGAGCGCAAACTTTATGAACAAGGTTTGAACGCTTCCCGTTTTTCATGAACTGTAGTGAAGAGGAATGTAAGGCTCTGGCGAATCTGTTCGCTTAAGAACCTGACGCTTTCCGAACTCTTAGAGAAAAGTTCCGAGAATCTCGGATGGCGGATAAGTGATTCTTTCCAAGTTAAACGACGTTGTAGCGGATGTGGACGAGAAATATGGAGTCCTTTTGACCTCGGTATCGGCCCCTGGATAAGACACACAGAGCTCATCTGCAGAGGAGTTTTGCGACTGGCATATCGAGATGGTGAAGCCTCGCCCCCTACAATGAGGAGGAGAAAGTAAGCATCTCGCTTTATGGACTTTTATTGAAAGTTCTCAGCACTTCCTGAAGCCTGCTCCACCCGTTCTGTCCTTTTCGCATTACGGAAGAGATTTACGACACGGAGAAGAGCCTCTTTAAAGACGACGGGCTGCTCATGACGAGCCCTTCCTGTGTGTATGCGGAAGAACTTGCTCCGAAAGAGAAAAAGAGGTGGAAGAAGTAAAAGGAAGCGGTTCGTGCAGTCCGGAATCTTTCGAAGTGAAATGAATGGGCAACTGTCCAGAAAAAGCTACTATTTACTTTGTTCCGAAGACGAAGCGTTAAGAAAATCGTTCTCAACATAGTAAGGTTTTCTTTGCTACCCCTTGCTTTTGCCTCCGATGTTATAATACGGGAGAATCGGGACGATTCCGAGAATGCGGTATCTGTTCTCATTCCGAAAGCGAATTCATATTCTCTCGGATTTGGTAGATATCGAAAAGGGAGCTGGAGAGACTCTCGTGCACGAGGAACGCCTGAAGGGGGAGATTACGTGCAGAAGGAATGTTGAAGAATGAGCGCTTCTCGCGAAGGCACCTGAAAGAAAAAGGTCGAGGAAGAAACTAAGGAGAAAGCACAGAAGTATAGGGATATGTTGGAACAGGTAGAGATTCGTAAGAGCATGCTTTTCTTAAATCTCAACCTTTCTTTAAGGCAAGGAGGTTTTAGGACGAAGTATATCCGTCTATTTATGGTTTTCACTTGTTTTACTGTGTTTTTATCTATTTCGCGGTGGCTTCGAAAGAGAGGCCGGCGCGGAAGAGATTTCCCGTGTGAAGAACGTGGCAGGCTGTAGCGTATAACTGAAAATACGGACGGGCACCGGAAACTTTTGCATCTGGATGCCAAGGAAAGATGTGGCGCTATGCGAAAACCGCTGCTGCAGATCGGAAGTCGTTTTTATTACTTTCGTCTGACGGGAATGCAGCGAAGGGTGGTTTCAGCTTGATGGAAAGTGGTACTTTGCGGAGTATGACAATAAGAAGGGAAACAAGGAGGATGCTTCGGTTGTTCTGATGGGATGGCATCGATTCGGATCTGAAGGAAAGTATCACGTGCTTTTATTTTATGAAAAAGCACCTCAAAACGGCAGACCGGGCTGGAATGGTGCAGAGTTCCGGCAGCAGTTTTGAGCCCTCTTTCCGTGCAGAGGGACAGGGAGGTTTACTGATAACCTTTGGGTATGCTGATATGCGCAATCGGTAAAGGCAAACGTACAGAAAATTTCCCGGGAAGAGAGAGGATGACAGCTCAGAGTCTGTCCCGGTTGAAAAATGAAAAGAAAAGTTTATAGAGAGGCACTTTCTCGAGCACGGGAAGCGCTCCGGCCGGTTGTGAGCTGAAAATGATAGAGGTTTCCGATGAGAAGACGAAAAGAGGGCTGTACGCAAGCGGAAGAGCGTCTTATTTTAGAGAAAGAAGGCAGGCGTTCTTTTGGGAAGATTCCTGGAGAAGTCCTATGTGATTGTGTCTGCCATTCAGGGAGAGGAATGATTCTGTCTCTTTGCAGAGAAGTTGAGAGCTCTTTTCACGCGAAAGAGTGATATAACGTTTTGGTTATCGGAGGATCGCTCGACCCAGTGGGAAGTGTATCAACGGGCGGATTGTCGTTTGAGTTTCTCCAGGATGACCTTTCCGCATCAGCTTATGCGTGCATTCTTTTGGAACAGATCTATAGAGCTTTTCGAACACAGGCGGGAGAGCTCTACTCATCAAGCAAAAAGTATAAAATATCTCTTATTCATCCGTTGCGAAAATTTTATTTTTCCGAGAATCCACTGGAAAAATTTATGGGAAAATGGTAAAATCGCAGCGTAGTTTGGTTCGTGATAGGGTTGGTATCGTTCATCATGTGTTTTCAGCACACACCCATCCAATAAAAGTGAAAAGGAGGGTTGACATGTTTCAGTCAGGCACGTATGTGGTTTGTGGCTGTAAAGGGGTTCACACTTTTTAGGCACGACAAGATTGAATCTGGAAGGATTCCGAAGACAAGGAATATTATGTTATGCAGGCTGTGAAGAAGCTGGACGGTGCGGTTTATGCTCCTGTTGAAGCGAGTAAAGACGAATATGCGTTCGGTGATGACCCAGAACAGGCGGAGACATTTGCGCAAAAGGCGGGACATATTCACGCATTGATTCTGCAATACGCTGAAGCAGCGGGAGGAGAATTGCAAGGAGAGAATCAAGAGTTGTGCTCTGATGCCTTATTACAGGTCATCAAGACGGTAATGGGAGAGAAGGAAGAAAGAGCCAGACAAGGAAAAAGAAGCTACACTTTCGGATATGCATTTTATGGAGCAGGCGGGAAGATATATTGTATGAAGAGCTTGCATCTCCTGAGTATTTCCAGAGGGGAAGTGGAAGAGAAGATTAAAGCCTGAGTGCATCCTAGAGTAGGGAAGAAAGAAGAACGTGATTGAGTAAAACGACCGTGGCGAGCGTGTTTGCGCGGTCATGTATTTTTGTTTTTCAGGGAAGATTGCCATACGTCCTGCTTTTTCGTATACCGAAGGATAAAACGGGAGGATAGCAGTAGTGGATAGTGGTACGGGAAGGCATTGCTATATTGTGGTCGGTGTGATGACGACGCTTGTGAATTATATTTCTGATGCAGCCTGTGATTTTTCTCAAGGATGGGAATAGAGGCATATTTTTCCTATACATGCATACGGGATTGCCTTTGTCATGGCGGTTCTTTTTGCCTTTTTGCAACATAAATATCTTGTGTTTGCAGAAAAAGAAGGGAGTCTTGGAAAAAGAACTGCTCCTTTTTCGGACTCGTATCGGTTCGCTTTGGTCTGCTTCTTTATTACTGGTATTCTTCGTGGATTTTCTTCATTTTTCTCATACGATAGGCTGGATTTTGAGTTCGTAGTCAATTTATTTGTGAATTATATCGGCAGTAAGCTCTTCATCTCTCCATTTAACAGAAAAAGGAAGAGGCGTTCAGTGTGTGTGTAAACAAATTATACCTGAAAAAGTTTGAATAGAGGAGGGAAAAGATGAAAAAGAAGTGGATACGGAAAGAGGATTGCTTTTTGCCTTTTCTATTGCCGCTGATTGCGATGCTCACTATCTTTATCGGAAAAGGAATTTTTCCGTTCGGAAAGAAAGCTTTTCGCGAACGGATCTCGTATCATCAATATGCGCTCTTTTTGCGTGCCTTTCAGGCTAAATTGCTAAGAGCCTCGGCACTTTTCTCCTATAGCTCTCGATGGCCGGTGTGAACTTTCGAGCCTTGCAGGCGCATTATCTTCAAGTCCTCTGAATGTCCTTTTCTTCCGAAGACGCTGGTTGTGAACACATCACCCACTTAATTGTCTTGAAGATTGCCCTTTCCGGCCTCTCGGCTTCCGTCTACTTTCGAAAGCATTTTTCGAGAAATGATTATGCGGCAACGCTTTTCGGGATGCTGATGGCTGTCCGGATATATCGCCGCACTACTCCTGAATGTGATGTGCTCGATTGCATTGCCCTCTTTCCGCTTATTCTTTTTGGGATTGAGATCTTTAGGAGAAGGCAACCGACCTCTATACGCTGAGCCTTGCCCTGTCCATTCTTCCAATTACTACATCAGTATCATGGATTTGTCTCTTTCGTATTTTTTGTGGTCTTCCTGTTTTATCACGGCGGAAAGTCCCGGCAAGTCTTTCGTAAGACGAGTACTGTATTTCGCTTTTCATATTCCTTCTGGCAGGACCTATGGCTTCGGTTTTCCTTGCGCCGGCTATTTTTCGCCTCTGCGTCTTTACTGCCCTTCCAGTATTTCCTTTCCGACTACTTTTGTGCAGATTTCACCATTGTGGATATGGCGGCCAGACTGTTTTTTGGTGGAAACGGAGCAGGATTGAAACATTACTCAATATTTTGCGACACTTTCCTTTTCGTTCTGCCTTTTGTATTTTATCCTGCAAAATTCAATGGAAGAAGAAATGTATTTTGCCTCTGCTTTTCTCTTTCTGAGTTTTTCAATCAATGCATTGAATTTTATCTGGCATGGCTCACTATCCGAACAGCCTCTCCGGCGCGGCAGAGTTTTATTTTCATCTTCCTGCTTTACAGCGACCCGCGGAATGGTTTGGAAAGAGAAAACTGAACAGCAGTGAAAGACCTGGCGCTGTTCTTGGCATTATGCGTCGCTCGTCCCTTTCTATGCCAGAAGCTGACATGAAATGAAGATTTCCATTGGTCGGCTTTTTATTTGTGACCCTGTTTTCCTGGTATCTACACTCCTTTCTTCCCGAGAGAAAAGGATGGAGTCTCTTGCCTGGGCACGCTGCTTTTATCTTTCGCCTTTGCTTCCGTGACGCAACACTCGATCATGGCAGTGACTTCTGTAACGACTCATTGATCGAAAGGATTATCTAGCGAAGGAGTCGGGAGACGGAGAAACTCGTGGAAGCCCATACGAACCGGAGAATGCGCGACTTTTACCGGTTTTACGATAGTGAGGATCTGAAAAACGAAGCGATTGACGGAGCATTGATGCAGTATCCGATGCCATACTTCTTCCACAGCCGTGATGGGCGTCCGATTGGTTTACTTTGATGGGATGGAGGCTCACGAATGCCTGGTCTGACTCGACGCCGGGCAACGACCGCTCATGTAGAGTCTTCGTGCTGTCTCGTTGGCGAAACTGCCAGAAGACAGAACCGAAGTATCGGAAGCGAACAGACTGGAAGTATATAGAGAGAGAAGGTGGCGCATCGACCGCTTTACGAAAATCAATATGCGTGCCTCCCACGCTTTTGTGGTCTTTCTAAAAGGAACTGAATGCTCTTCGACGTGCAGGCGTGTAGGAACGCCCATCTTGGCAGCAGAATCTATGGAAGTAAGCTGGCGGTGAGAAGATATATCTCGTCTCCGATCGGAAACGAATTCTTCTTCCTATATTTCTCACGTGGAACAAGTCAGATATTTATGCCCGCGTGAACAACGCGAAAGTGAAAGACGGAGAGCGCGATTACCCTCTTCCGAGAAGCGATTGGTCGAGCACGTCGATCGCGCATATCTCGCTATCTAGCCACTTGAAGCCGGAGATACGGTTGAGTTACGAAGCAAGACGGAAAATGAAAGTATGGATGCAAACTAGGTTATCTCCATATGATGCCTTGTCCAAAATCGTGATGCTAAGTTGATGCATCGCGGAATGGAAGTGGACCGGTGAGCGATGTGCCATATCAAGGGAAGCATCAACGCAGACAGTGATGCGGGCATTTTACGTCGATCTCCGTATGCGATCTTCGGGTGGAAAGGACAGGTAGATGGTAAAGAGGAAAGACGAAGAAAGTTTTCATGCATTTTGGGATTCCGCTACGTGCAGCGAAACGGCGGTGATGGTCGAGATGCGTTTGCAGCGGAAGGTTCCTCGTTTTCGGCGTATTGTGCAGCAAGTCAATGCCTGCTGCTTTTCCTATCACTGCTCTCTTTACGAAGAGGAGCTATGGCAACCCTTGCCGCTTAAAAGCGGTGGCAAGTAGATATAGGCAAGCAGCGAAGGACAGGAGTGAAAGAGAAAGGGTGACAGACCAGAGCAGACGCAGAGGAAGGCAACGGTTTCTCCCTGCTGAAACCGGCCCAGCGGAAAGTCTCAGTGCCTGTATGGCCCGAGAGCCGATGGACACGAGTAGAGGAAGGCGGAGGAGAGAGGATGCAGTGGGAAGAACAGACTCGTGAAAAGACAGTGGAGTGAGGAGGATTTTCTTCCTTATTTAGAGGCGCTTTTTCTCATGCACCGGTTCCATCCGGAGCTTTGGCCTTCGCGCTTGCATTTTCTCCTGATGGTGGGGAATTTCACTCTTTAGGAAAAGCAAGGTATGCCCTATGAAGAAAAGACTTAAGAAGCTGCATGAAAGAATGGGAGCAGGCCAGGAGAGCGCTTCGCCAAAAGAGGGATGAGAAGGCTTTATTCAGCGAAGGCTTATCGCACGAAAAAGAGACGGAAGTCATGTGAAAGCGCTGCGGGAAGAAAATGGAGAAATGCCCGTATCTCTGCCCTCGAAAGTCTTTTTCGTCTCGCTATGTGCGGAAGCAGCTGGAGAGTGTTCTGAAACTCACAGAGGCAGGTCTCCCGTCACTGCTCGGATGTGGGAAGATTATGGCGTCACCCTCTCCGAAGGCCAGCGACAAGAGGGGCAGAGCTGAATGTTCGAGTGCATACGGACTTTAATGAAAGAGAGAGAGCAGAAGCTGCTATAGTAGGCAGGTGGAAGTAGCGGCGTGCGCCTGCCATGGAAAGCAGGCAGTAGTAGTAGAGGAGGTCACCCCTGGAAGAGTTGAGAGGAAAAGATATTGTTGGAGGCAATGAAAAGCGGAGCGTCTTGAGATCAAAAGAGAAGGGAGACGTTCTCTCGGTCTCTCAGCGGTACTCAGGTGGGAGAGAAGGAAGCTGGAGTTTCAGGCGAGCGTACGATTTACGTGTCAGTCTTTCGGGTGGAAGTCGAGCGATTATCATCTGGAAGAAAATTGCAGTAATGCAGAATTTCGGTGCAAGTTTTCCAGCTCTCAAATGAGGATGCGTGAGATCACGGAATTTTGAGTTTTCACAGGCCGCCTCCCGCGATCACCAAATTGAAGAAGAAATGCTTTCAGTCGATGAAGAAGGAGAAGCGATGTAGATCGGGATTAGCAGGAGACGGCAGGTCTACCTTCCGCTGCGATCCGCGTGCTTTTGCCCCTGCACCGTCGCCGAAGCGGGTGATGGAATCCTTGCCGGTTTTATGAGCTGTTCCTCTCGGAAAGCGAAGTCGTATTTTGGGACGTTCCTCAGTGCGTGTAGCAGCCTGTCCCTTCTTATGCTCGGGAGTGATGCTACCGTGACCATCTGTCATTCGCGTATCGGAGACAGCAAAAGAAATCTGCAGACGGGCAGATGTTTCTGGTTACGGCGATGGAAAAGCTAAGGTTGCATTATTTCGGCTCTTCTTACTGCAAAGAAGGGGCAAACTGTCAAATCGATGGAGGCATCAATACGGGATAAAGACGGAAATCTTTTGGCAGATGTAGACCGCCACGCTGCCGTGAAAACGCAGAGCGGATGTCTGCGCCCGGTTCGAGGAATCGGGATCGATCATCACCGCGGTGCTTTGCACACGGCATCTCTGTACGAGCATCAGATCGATGCGACCGGAGTAAATGGAGAAAAGATTTTACGGCATATCGTGTATTGAGCGCATGACATCGAATGGAGAGCAGGTACGGGACGTACCGGTAATGGCACATTCCTCTTTCTGACAGGAAAACAGCGGATACGATAAACGTCTCTTCCCTACCGTCCTCGACATGCAGCTTTGCGAATCGCGATCGCAGAACTGTTTCTGTGCGGATTCTCAGCAGCCGGAGTTGTCTCCTCAGCAGTCTCAGTGTGGTCTTCTCTTCCTTTCTGATCGTCCTTCTTCTTCCTTAGCTTCAGTAGCGTCTTCTTCCCGAGCCTCGGGTTGGTCTTCTTTCGCCCTGTGCAGTTGCGCCTGCAAGCAGCGGTAGTCTTTAGCACTCCCGCGAAACCGCAAGCAGAAAGAGCGATAGCAGTAGCAACACAACTGGAACTAATAACTTGTTTTTAACATATTAAATAATTCTCCCTTTTTAAAAACATCGAGAGTATAGCCCCTCTTTTCAAGAGTCAATGAAAGAAAGAAAATCTAATATAAAATGCTATAATTCATCATATTTTTGAATTCCATCTTTTCTATTTACAAGGATAAAATACTGCACTTAATTGAATGCAAGACCTGTGCTACCGCCTTTTTCCACAAAGCTCATTGTATAATTAGGGAAGCTGTTGACGTAAATTTTAGGAGGTAATGCTATGGTGTTTTCCCTTTAAGGGCGGTGTTCACCCTATGACGAAAAGAATTGCAATGGATAAAGCCATTGTAAATTCCAGTGTCCGGAAGGATTATGGTGCATCCCATGTCGCAACACACTTGCACTGGCGAAACCCATCGTCGCGAAGGGCGACAGGGTGCTTGTTATGGGACAGAAGATTGCGGAAGCAGGCGGCTTATCGCGCCGGTTATTTCTTCTGTTTCGGTAAAGCAAGAGCATTGAAAAGAGACCACGGTGGGGGGCAGTATGGTTGAGTCCATCGTCGTGGAGAACGATCAGAGTACGAAACGGTTCCCGGTTTTGGCGAGAAGAGGGATTATACAACGCTTTCTCGAGATGAGATTGTACAGATTGTGAAAGAGGCGGGATTGTCGGCTCAGGCGCTTACTCTAACTTCCGTTATGCCCGAAAGAAGTGGATAAGATTGATACGTTCTCAGAATGCGAATGTGAGCCGTATCTCACTTCGGACTATCGAGATATAGCGGAAGTACCGGATAAGTTATTTCCGGTATAAAGTGGTTCTTTCTCTTTTCCAAAATGCAAAAGGAAAGATTGTATTGAAGACAATGTCGGAAGCCATTCGTGTTTAGAGGAGAGAGTGAAGAACGAAAAGAATATTGAAGTTCTGCCTTTACGGAAAGATACCCGGCAAGGCGGTGGAAAGACAGTTGATTTATGCTGCAACCGGAAGAAAAGTCAATCCTTCCATGCTCCCGGCGGATGGGTCCAGTGGACAATGTCGATACGGTGGTTTCCATCTATAAGCAGTTCAGAGTCCAAGCCTTTAGTGAGAAGATAATTTACGGTTACGGGCGGTGCAGAACTCGGAAACTTCTGTGTACCGTTAGGAACCAATTATAAAGAAGTAGTCGATGCGGCAGGCGGATTCAAAGAGGATCCGGAGAAGATTATTTCTGGCGGCCCGATGATGGGAATGCCTCTTTTTACACTGGATCTTCCGGTGATGAAGAATTCTAGCTCCATTCTGGCATTTAAGGAAGATCAGGTTTCAAAGAACCGGTTACCGCTTGTATCAGTTGGTGACGTTGTGTGGACGCCCGCCCCGGAGAATTTGATGCCCCTATGATGATGAAGGCTTCTAAAGAAAGACACGGATCGTTTTGTCCGGTTTACGGCATGGAGTGTATAGAATGGCTAGCCCTTATGTTTGCCCGGCAAAGAGACCGCTCACACAGGGATTTTAAAGAAATGAAGAGAAGAGTGAATGCGGAGAGACGGCAAAGCAGGCGAAAGCGGCAGAAACTGCGAAAGTAGGGGAGGTAACCGCGAAGCTTTTACAAATATCGGCAAATCCCCTCACATCAGGAAGAGGGAAATTCCGCTGGCATCATGCGGATGTTGTGATAGCGATGCTGCTTCCTACGGCAATTTACGGTTGTTTGCAGTGGGATTTCATTCTTCCTGGTCGTTCTTTTGATCACTCTTGCAGCGGTACTTACGGAGTATATTTATCAGAAAGCGATGAAACTGCCGGTTACGATTTCGGATTGGTCTGCAGTGTTACAAGGCGATTCTGCACTGAACTGCCCTCCGAATATCCCTTTACTGATGGTTTATTCTGTTTTGCTATTTTAGTTGTAAAACAGCTTTACGGAGGTCTTGAGCGAACTTTGAGAACCTGCGCTATAGCGGTGCTCTTTGATTTTGCGAGCCAGATGAGCAGTTTCACGGGAGTAGGGACTGATGCCGCAGCAACCGCTACACCGCTTGCTGTTTTGAACGACGCCGACCGCTACGCCGGATCTTTGCGATATGTTTATTGACGGATTCTGAACCATCGGAGAGAAGTCGCGATTTGTCTACCTTATGCATTATATCTGATTATTAGGAAAGTGATTTCTCCGAAGATGCCTTGATTCATATCGAACGGTAGCCGTGTTTACCTTTATCTTCGGGAAGAATGGAATGAGACACCATCTTCTTCGGAGGTACTGGGAGGCGGTTTCATTTTTTGGCGCCTTCTTCATGCTTACAGATTATGTTACTTCTCCCGTACACCGATGGGGCAGATTATTTTTCCGGTTCTGGTTGGTATTCTGACGGACTTTCCGTTTGTTCGGCGATCGCTGAGGGCGTGTCGGCCGCTATCATTCTTTTCCAACATCCTTGTTCACAATCAATAACTTGACAGTTCCCAAGCATTCGGAAGGGAGGGAAAGTAAGATGAGATTCCTTTATAAAAGATGCGCTTTGTCCTTACCGCCATCACTCTGATTTCCGGTCTGCTTTTGGAGCAGCCCACGCACGATCGAAGGATACCATCGCCGAAGCAATCAATAAAGAGAAGACCAATGCGGCTTACAAAGTCGTTCTGGACGCTGCGTGATTATGATGCGGACAGTCGAAAGAGCCTTTGAAAAAGCAAATACAGAGGTGTGGTGCATTGCGGCAGATAACGGAAAGGCAACGCTTACGGAAGCGATTGTTGCAAAAGACCAGTCCGGAAATCCGGCTGGTTGGTGTTTTGAGGCTGGTTCCGCCGCAGGATACGGCGGTGCAGTCGTTGTTGTAGTCGCTGCAGCAGTGATTTAAAAGGTCACAGGTATTTCTTTTCCCTGGAGACCCTCTTCCGGAGAGACCGCAGGACCCGACAGAAGGCGACGCCTGCGAGTTCACGAGCAGTTCAAGGGAAAGCGGGAATCGAAACTTTCCGTGAAAAAGGGCGGCGAGCAGGCGAAAATGAGATTGATGCCATCTCCGGTGCCACGATTACCACGTACTGCGGTGACCACGTCGTGAATGCTGCCACAGAGTTTGTCGAAGCACTATGCGGCAAAGTAAGGGAGGAGTCAGATGAATAAATATATAGAAAGAATTATAAACAGTAGATCGAAGAGAATCCCACCTTTTTATCATCATGCTTGGAATGTGTCCGACCTGGCGACGCACAACCAGTGCAAGCAATGGTCTCGAATGGGCCTCTCTACCATGGCGGTATTGATGCGTTTTCCAATCTGATTTCGGCACTGGAGAAAGTGATTCGGAAACGATGAGACTTCCGGGAGAGATTGTCGTGGTTGCTCTCTGGTTACTTTCATAGTCCAGCTTTTGATTCAGGCGTATGTTCCTTTCGCTTTATGAAATATTGGGAATCTATATTCCGCTTATTGTCGTGAACTGTATCATTCTCGGAAGAGCGGAGTCCTATGCCCTTTTAACGGCCTCTGCTTCCTTCTGTGATGGGCTTCAATGGGACCCGGTTTTACGATGGCACTGACCATCATCGTTCTTGTTCGTGAGTTGATTGGCTCCGGAACGATTAATTCCGTATTATTCCGGAGGCGTATATTATTAATATTTTCGTCCTTGCACCGGGTGCTTTCTTAGTGCCGCGATGCTTACTGCGATTCAGAATAAGTCTGGTCTCCTTCCGCAACGAACGGAGATGCCGTCTCCGGGAGATTTTGTATGGGCGGAAACTGTATGGGCTACCGAAAGTAAAGAAGAAGCCAGTGCCCGGCGGAAGATGAGTGAGAAGGAGGCAGTGATTGATTTACTTTAATCGCCATTAAATATTCTTTATGAGCAACGTCGTTCTGTCCCAGTTCCTGGCATCCTTTCCTCGGCGTATCGAAGAAAACGGAGTTCTAAAGAATGGGTGGAGCTGCATCTGTTATTGTTATTGCGTCGGTGATTACGCACGTAATCTATGTTGCCTTTTTATCGGCAACGAGTCCCTGCGTGCTGAGCACTGGGATTAGATCGGTTGGAGTACCCGAATACCATCGTATTCATCCTGGTTATTATAGCTGCACTGGTCAGTTTGTAGAGATGTTTTTGAAGAAGAATATTCTCACTTTTATGAATCTCTCGGTGTATATCTTCCTTGATTACCACAAACTGTGCCGTTCTCGGTGTGGCTTTGAACAATGTGTCCTATGGCTATAATTTCGCGCAGAGCTTTGCATGGCTTTGGTATCTCAACAGGTTTTGGACTGGCACTTGTCGTACTTATGGCGGAATTCGTGAAAATATTATTGCGGACAATGATCGTATTCCGCATGCCTTTTCAGGGTTCTCCGATTGTGCTGATCACAGCTTGCTTGATGGCAATTGCGTTCTTCGGTTTTGGCGGATTGACGGGCGAGGGAATTATGGGTTCTGATAGGTACCTGATTCTGGTTGCCGCATATTGTGGGAGCAACCGGGTTTGATTTTAGGAATCTTTCTGGGGGTTGCCCGGAAAAAGTTTAGCGTTGAAGTAGATGAGAAGAAGCGCTGTTCGTGCCGCTCTTCCGGAAACAACTGTGGTGCCTGCGTGATTTCCGGTGTGACGGTGCGCGAAAAGCAATTGCAAAAGGGACAGGCTCCCGTGACACCAGTGCCCGTGTGAGGTGCGCCTGTTGCAGAGAAGATTGCCGCCATCATGGGAGCCGGGTGCTGTTTCCGTGGATACCGATGAAAAAGGTGGCACATCGTGCACTGCCAGGGGAGACTGTGACAAGGCAAAGCAGCAGGCGCACTACAGCGGGATTGCGGATTGTAACGACCTTGCCGTAGTATCCGAGGGACGGAAGGAAAAGCCTGCCCTTACTCCTGCTGCGGGCTACGGTTCCTGTGTCAAAGGCCTGCGCCTTTGATGCGATTCATGTGATGTGAACGGCTTGCGATAGTGGACAAAGGAGAAAGTGTACGCTCTGCGGCGCCTGCATTAAAGGCTCTGTCCGAAAGTCCTTGATCTCCTTTTGTGCCTTATAAGAAGAAAGCACATCGTCGTGCCTGTAAGAACTCTCTTAAAAAGGGAAAAGACAGGTGAAAGGATGCCTGCTCCATCGGTTGACATTCTGCGGAATCTGTGAGAAAAACTGTCCCTTTGATGCGATCCTATGTTGTGACAGCCTTGCGGTCATGAATGAGAAGTGTACGGACTGCGGTATCTGCGCACAGAAATGTCCGACTTCCGCCATTACGGGAAAAGAGGGTGAAGAAGCCGGAGTGGAGCTAGGAGAGTACAAGCGGAAGAGAAGGCGGAAGTCAGCGCTTCCGTGTATATTCTGATTGAAAAGCTGATTTTTAATATTTTCCCCTTTTGAAAAATTTATTATTGCCGATAATAAAGTGTTGCTGAAAGAGAGACAATAGGATTTGTCTGATTTAGCCACAGATTCTACATTAAAACTTCCATAGATTCTTGAATAATCCATAGAGCTAGTTGTAGTCGTGCGAGATAATGTTTTATCAATCTTTACATATTGATTTATAGCGAGTACTGTGTACATGGAGCCTCGTTTTAGAGAATGATAAATTTTGAGAAATCCAGTAGTGAGCATACGGATAAATCAAGGAGGAGAAGTGGCATGAAGGAATGGTCTAAGCGTTAAAGAATCTGATCGATTCTGACACAGCTTGGCTTGTCCCTTATCATGCCACTTTTACTTTGCCTATTTTTGGTATATCGTCTAAGGGAAAGTTTTTTCTGGGCTATTGGTATACATCCCCGCTTTTTCTTTGGCTTGTGGTTCATGTGTAACTGCGTATAAAGTCTACCTTTCCGTTTGCAAAAGGAAGAGGAAGAAAAGAGAAGTAAGGATAAGGGCATTTAACGAGCACAAGTCTTGAGAAGGATAGTCTGTCCCGTTGATTGCGAAAGTCTCTTACTGATGGAAAGGAAGAAAAATGAGGGTTCAGGAAACCGTGAAGAAGGAAACCGTGCAGATAGCCGTACAAAGTAGCAGCGATGACTATTGTGATGTGGATATGCATTTTTCGTTCCTTCACCGCTTTTACCGGAAAAAGATGGCTTTTGATTATCGAGTGATTTTATCGGTCTGCTGGGGACAGCTGTTGCCGTAACTGAATCTTATGGGGGTTACGGTACAGGGCGTTCTTAGTGTAGAAAAATCAGGAAGAGGCCTATCAGAGGATGCGGCTTTCTACCGAAATCGTACCATGTTGCAGCTTGGATGGATTATTCTTGCCGTTGTGGCACCTTGTTTTCAGGCTGTGGCGGGTATTGTTCCTCTACTTTTTCCGGGCGGGATTCTTCGTATAAGGGGAGTTCTGGAATGGAAAAGGAAAAATCAAAAACAAGGAGGTGAAAACTAGAGTATGAATTTTGATATTTCCGGTGCAAAGATATTCTTAAAAATTCCTGACAGGAATTCCCTATTTTAGGGGACATTTTTGCTTTCGGAAACCCTAGTCGTCAGCTGGGTGGTTATGCTCATCATTACCGGTCTTTGTATTTTCCTGACAAGAAATCTGAAGGTGGAAAAATATCGGTAAGAGGCAGCCATAGCCGAGTTGATTGTGGAAAGTGCGAACAATCTTGTTCGGACCAATACGGGAGGCAATCGCTTTGATAAGATGATTCCTTTTGTGGCGGCACTCTTTGGAACAAGTATTGTTTCCAACTTAATCAGCTTAACAGGCTTTACGAAGCCCCACGGCGGATTTGTCGACTGAAGCGGCCCGGGCTGTCGTCATTTACCATGATTACGGCAAACAAAATCAAAAGCAGGAGGATTCTTAGGCTACTTAAAGGGCTTTACTACCCCGATTTTCATTATGACACTCTTCAATATCCTTTTCGGAGATTGCTACCCCATTAGTATGGCGTGTCGTCATTTTGGAAATATTTTTATCCGGCATTGTTATCAACGGATTGATTTATGCCGCGCTTGCGCTTGCGTCATCCGCGTTACTGGGATTGATTCCGGGAGCTGTTGGAGCATTTTTATCCAATATTCCTATCTTAAGTGTAGGTTTACCGGCTATCTTATCCTTTTATTTTGACTGGTTCTCCGGAGCCATGCAGGCATTTATCTTTACAATGCTCACGATTATGTATATCGCCAATGCGGCGGAAGGCTAGATGCAGCAGAAGGCGAAATATGCCGGAAGGCAAAATATAGCAAAAGGCTAAAGTTAGCGGAAGTAAAGAGCTTATTTTTAAAATAAACAGGACAAAAGAGAGCCTGTTTAGTATAGGAAATGAATTTCTAGGAGGAAAACAATGAGTGATTTTCAATTTTTGGCAAAAGGTATCGCATTAGCAGGTTGTGGAATCGGTGCAGGAGCAGCACTGATCGCCGGTATCGGACCCGGTATCGGAGAAGGTAACGCCGTAGCAAAGGCTCTGGAAGCAATCGGAAGACAGCCGGAGTGCAAGAGTGACGTTACTTCCACCATGCTCCTCGGTTGTGCTATCGCAGAGACCACAGGTATCTACGGTTTCGTTACCGGTCTTCTTTTAATCTTCGTTGCACCCGGAATGTTCATGAACTTCCTGGCATAATAGGATTATTTTCCTAAAAAGAAGATAGAAAGGAGAAAAAGGATGGAATCGCAACAGTTGGTAACCATCATACCGTGGACCTTCATTGCCCAGATTTTGAACCTTTTATTCAAGTATACCTGATTAAACGCTTCCTCTTTAAGCCAATCAATGAGGTTTTACAGAAGAGACAGAAGCTTGCGGATCAGAATATTCAAGAGGCAAAGAAAGCAAAGGAAGATGCGGAAGCCGTAAAGGCGGAATATGAGAGCAGCATGTCCGATGCCAGAGGTGAGGCTAGCCGTATTATTGAAGACGCAAAGAAGGATGCAGGCATCCGTGCGGAGGAAATGATTAAAGAGGCACAGGCTGAAGTAAGCTCTATCAAGGCAAAAGCGGAAGCGGATATTCGTCTGGAAAGAAAGAAAGCTTTGAATGAAGTGAAGGACGAAATCGAAGTCTCGCTATGGACATTGCCGGCAAAGTCGTGGAGAAGGAGATCCATGAAGATGAGCATAAGGCTTTAATTGATGAATTCTTACAAAATGTAGAGGAGGCATCATGAATCAGTCGTCCGCTTTGTATGGGAAGAGCTTTTATGACTTTAGCAAAAGGAAGAGAAGATTACGAAGGAAGTTTTTGGAGGAAATGGAGCTCGTAAAGGCTCTTTTTCAGGAAAAACCCTGATTATATTCGTCTTTTGCTGGAGCCGTCTATTCTAAGAAGGAAAGACTCTCTTTTGGATCAGGGCTTTTTCGAAGAACTGCAGCCCTATCTTTTAAACTTTTTAAAGGTTTTTATTGGAAAAGGGCTTACTCAGGAGCTATTCGGAGTGCTACAAAACATACAAAAAGCGATATCAAGAGGATGAGGGAATTACTGATGCTCTTGTGGTAAGTGCTGTGGCCTTAAGCGAAGAGCAAAAAGAGAATTTGGTTAGCAAACTCGAAAAGCTTTGTCAGAAAAAGATTATCCTGTCGGAGAAGATTGATCCAGAAGTTTTGGGAGGTCTTAAGGTGGAAGTTGACGGAAAAACCTTAGACGGTACTGTTTCCGGCAGATTAAAAGAGATACGGAAAAATGTAAATGAAGTAGTCTTGTAAAAAGGATGGGCATAGAATGGAATTAAAACCAGAAAAAATATCCGAGGTCATTCGAAGCCAGATAAAAATATTACCAAAATGCTATCGTACAAAATGAAACCGGCACTGTTCTTACGGTTGGTGACGGTATCGCCAGAGTTTCCGGCCTTACAAACTGTATGGCGGGTGAGCTTCTGGAATTTAGTGACGGTACATTCGGTATGGCTCAGAACTTGAAGAAACCAGTGTTTCTGCCGTGCTCTTTGGATCCGATGTAGGAATCAAAGAGGGGCAGAGCGTAAAGCGTACAGGAAGAGTTGTTTCCGTACCGGTAGGAGACTCGATGATTGGCAGAGTTGTCAACGCAATCGGACAGCCCTATCGATGGAGCAGGACCCATTGAGAGTACGGAGTTCCGTGCTGTTGAAAGTCCCGCACCCGGCATCATTAAAAGACAGCCGGTTAAAGAGCCTTTTGCAGACGGGAATCAAGGCCATTGACTCCATGATTCCTATTGGAAGAGGACAAAGAGAGTTGATTATCGGCGACAGACAGACCGGTAAGACAACCATTGCTATTGATACCATTATCAACCAGAAGGGGAAGGATGTAATCTGTATCTATGTCGCTATCGGACAGAAGAGATCCACGGTTACCGCTCTTGTGAATGAATTGAAGGATGCCGGCGCTATGGACTACTCCATCGTTGTTGCGGCTACCGCATCCGAGCCCAGCCCCCTGCAGTATATTGCACCGTATGCAGGCTGCGCTATGGGTGAGTATTTTATGAATCAGGGTAAGCATGTCCTGATCATCTATGATGATTTAAGTAAGCATGCTGTGGCTTATCGTGCAATTTCCCTTCTGATCAGAAGACCGCCAGGAAGAGAAGCTTACCCCGGAGATGTATTCTACTTACACTCCAGACTGCTTGAGAGAGCGGCAAAGCTGTCTCCGGAACTTGGCGGAGGATCTCTTACGGCACTCCCGATTATTGAGACACAGGCAGGTGACGTATCGGCGTATATCCCGACTAACGTTATTTCCATTACAGACGGACAGATCTTCCTCGAGACCGAGCTTTTCCACAGCGGAATCATGCCGGCGGTTAACCCCGGTATCTCCGTATCCCGTGTAGGAGGAAATGCGCAGATTAAGGCCATGAAGAAGGTTGCCGGTACCTTGAAGCTCGTTTATTCACAGTATAGAGAGCTGCAGTCTTTCGCCCAGTTTGGATCCGACCTGGATCAGGATACCAAGCAAGACTGGCACAAGGTGAACGTATCGTGGAAGTATTGAAGCAGGGCAAGGGTGATCCCTGTTCCTGTAGAAAAGCAGGTAGCGATCCTCTACGCCGTAGTACACGGTATTTTAAGCAAGGTGGAAGTAAAGGATATCAAGAAGTACGAAGAAGAGCTGTATCACTTCCTTGACTCCGATGCAGAGGCTGTTAATGCTATGCAGGCTATTGTAAGTACCGGAAAGTTGGAAGAGGATACGGAGAAGAAGTTAAATTCTTCCTTGAGCGTTTTACAGAGGAATTTTTTAAAGAGACTGTAGAAGTAGAGATAAAAAGGAGAAAAACATGGCTGCAAATATGAAGTCCGTGAAACTCCGTATTAAAAGCATTCAGAACACAATGCAGATTACCAAGGCGATGGAACTCGTAGCTTCTTCCAAATTAAGAAGAGCGAAGGAGAAGGCTGAGAATACGAAGCCTTACTTTCAGACCTTGAAGAAAACCTTGTCGAAATCGTAAAATGGCAACACCGATTTTTCCTCTCCCTATGTGAAGAGTAATACATCGGAAAAATGGTGCTATGTGCTGATTGCCGGAGACCGCGGTATGGCGGAGGTTAATGCAAACCTCTTCCGTGCCTTGGAGGAAGAGGTAAAGGAAAAGGATTTTTGCTTTATTTCCTTAGGAAAGAAAGCCCTTGAGTATGGAAGACAGAAACACTACAGCATTGTGAATGAAAACTATAGTTTGGTAGGAGAACTCAAATGTCTCCGATGCCTATGCCATAGGAAAAAGAACTCTGTAAAAGCCTACCGTGAAGGGAATTCGGACATATTGTTCTTTTATATACAGACTTTATTTCCATGATGAGCCAGAAGGTAGGAAGCCTTTCTCTCCTGCCCCTTTCAGCCCTTGAAAGAGGAGAGTGAAGAAGAGGCGAAGGCAATCCGAAACTTGATTCTTTATGAACCGAGTGGAGAGGATGTTTTTAATGCGATAGTGCCGGAGTATCTTGCCGGACTCGTCTTTAGCGGTGTTTGCACTTCTGTTGCCAGCGAGCTTGCGGCAAGAAGAACTGCAATGGAAGCGGCTACGGACAATGCCGGAGAGATGATTGATAAATTGAGTCTGTTCTATAACAGAGCCAGACAGGCAAGCATTACCCAGAAATTACGGAAATTGTTGCCGGTGCGGAAGAGTTATAGGATAGCTAAAGGAGAAATACATGACAGAGAAACATGTAGGAAAGGTCATACAGGTCATGGGTGCCGTTCTGGATATTCGTTTCCAGGAAGGCGAACTGCCAGCCCTCTTAAATGCCATTTCCATTCAGCTCGACGGAAAAGAGCTGATTTGTGAGGTAGCACAACAGTTGGGGGATGATACGGTTCGCTGCGTTGCCATGAGCTCAACGGATGGCCTTGTACGAGGAACAGAAGCAGTCGACACGGGAAGCCCCATTACGGTACCTGTCGGAGACGGCTGCTAGGAAGAATTTTTAACATTTTGGGTGAGCCTGTGGATGAGAAGCCGGCTCCCTGAGACAGAGGAAAGATGGGCGATTCATCGTCCGGCTCCTTCCTTTGAAGAGCAGACTCCCGCGACGAGAAATCCTGGAGACAGGAATCAAGGTTGTAGACCTCATTTGCCCCTATGCAAAGGGTGGTAAGATCGGTCTCTCTGGCGGTGCGGGTGTAGGAAAAACCGTGTTAATCATGGAGTTAATTCACAATGTCGCAACAGCACACGGCGGTATTTCCGTATTTACCGGTGTAGGAGAGCGTACCCGTGAGGGTAACGACCTTTACGGCGAGATGAAGGAAAGCGGCGTTTTGGATAAGACAGCCTTAGTTTACGGACAGATGAATGAGCCGCCAGGAGCAAGAATGAGAGTCGGACTTTCCGGTCTCACTCATGGCAGAGTATTTCCGTGATGTGAAGCATCAGGACGTATTGCTCTTCATTGACAATATCTTCCGTTTTACCCAGGCAGGATCGGAAGTTTCCGCACTTCTCGGAAGAATGCCTTCCGCCGTAGGATATCAGCCGACTCTGGCAACCGACATGGGTGCTTTACAGGAGCGTATCACTTCCACAAAAGCAGGGGTCCATCACTTCCGTTCAGGCGGTTTATGTGCCTGCGGATGACTTAACAGACCCGGCTCCTGCAACAACCTTTACGCACCTGGATGCGACGACCGTACTTTCCAGAGATATCGCAAGTAAAGGGTATTTACCCTGCAGTGGATCCTCTGGATTCCACCAGCCGTATTCTGACTCCGGAAGTTGTCGGAGAAGAGCACTATCAGGTAGCAAGAGGCGTACAGCAGGTTTTTACAGCGTTATAAGGAATTACAGGATATCATCGCCATCATGGGTATGGATGAGCTTTCCGAAGAGGATAAGATCACCGTTTACCGTGCGAGAAAAGATCCAGAACTTTCCTGTCTCAGAGCTCTCCGTAGCGGAGCAGTTTACAGGACTCGAAGGAAAGTATGTTCCTTTGAAGGAAACCATTCGCGGCTTTAAGATGATTCTGGACGGAGAATGTGATGAGCTTCCCGAGTCTGCATTCCTCTTGGTAGGAACGATTGAAGAAGTCTTTGAAAAAGCAAAGAAACAGTAAGGAGGGACGCTTATGGCAATGTTCCCGTTAGAGATTGTTTCTATGGACGGAGAAAAAGTTCAAGGGAGAAGTGAGAGACTGAGCCTTCGCAGTATCACCGGAGATTTGGCTATCATGGCACACCACATTAACTACTGCACCGCAGTGGGAATGGGAACGGCCAAGGTCATTCTTCCGGACGGCACCGAGAAAAAGGGCGCCTGCATCGGCGGTATGCTTTCCATGATGGATAACCACTGCAGATTGATTCCGACCACCTTCGAGTGGAGTGATGAAATCGATGTGGAGCGTGCAGCGTGCTAAAGCAAAAAGCCGAAAAAGCGCATCGAGGAGGAGAAATCCGAAGAAGCGCGGTTCGTGCACAGGCTAAGCTTTATAGAGCTTTGATTCGTTTACAAACAGCAGAGAAATAAAATAAAGAACTGTGAGGTAAGATTGATTCACGAAATTGTGCAGAAGGATTTCTACCTCACAGTGTGAAATTTTCCATAGTGTGATAGACTAGAAGCGTATTAATACTGAAATTATAGAACAACGAAGGGCATACTTGAATCATGTTAAAATGCAATCCGCTGAGCCGGAATTTTTTAGAAATAATAGCTTGAATTTGTTTATGGCGGTGCTTGGAACCAGTGTTTTATCTTTTGGCGATTCTTTCGGTACCGCAGCTTTTTTTCAGATTCTGATTGATTACTTATCGGGAAGTAGGGAATATTCTTTAAAGGGAATTATTCTTCTTACTGCCGGTATTTTTGATGGAGTTCTTTTCCGCCGTGGCGACTTATTTTTCAGAACAAAATTCAGTACCAGGGCGGTCTTACAGTACCGGAACTTTGCCTGCGATTATTTATTGAAAAAGAAGGTTGCGGATTTTTATGCTTCGAACAGTTCGGTGTATCTTTCCGCATTAAGTAATGACCCTCATGAAGATAAAAGAGCAGTTTCTGGATCAGATTCCGATTATCACGCAGATTATTTTCTGCGGTATCGGCGCGATTATCGTGATGCTTCGTTACAATGTCTTTTTAGCCTGTATGTCCTGCGTTCTTTCTCTCATTCCTTTCTTCGCTGCACTGTATTCCGGAAAAATATGGAGAACTGGAGGACCGTTTATCGACGAGGAATGCGGAGTATCTCGCTTTTTAAAAGATTTTTCCATCGGTTTTACCATCATTAAAAAGCTATAAGGTGGAAGCCATCTTTTCGAAAATTACATGCTGCGGTAAACGAAAAACGGAAGAGACGATGTTGAAAGCGGGAAAGATGCGTCGAAAAGGTAAATTACTTTGCGGCCATTTCCGGCTATGTCACAAGGCTTTCCATCCTTTTTCTATCAGCCTATATCGCTTTTTTACCAGGCATAGCATTTCCATCGGAACGGTCATTGCCTTCTCTCAGCTGATTCATTATCTGATTGATCCTTTAAGTTCACTTCCTTCCATGCTTACGGAAGCGAAGGCCGCGTACAGGCTTACGGATAAGTTTTTGGGATACAATAAAGAGGGAGGAAGAGTTACAAAAAGTTGTGGGAGGGAACAATAAGGCCCTAGAGCAACAGGAATTCATAGAGCATCAAAAGCACAACCGAGTATAAAGACAGAGTAGGGGATAAAATTGCTATAGAAGAGCAATCAGGTATGGCGGAAGCGCTGCCTTCCTTCGCGGAGAACTTCTCTTTAATCAGATTTGCTTCTCCTATTCGGAAGGAAAGGAAGTTCTGAAAGAGTTAAACTTGCGGGTAAAAAGAGGGAGAGAAGGTGGTTCTTCTCGGGACTTCCGGAAGCGGAAAGTCCACCATTTTTGAAAATCCTTATGGGCATGGAAAGAGCACAGTCCGGGACAATCCGAATTGGCGGCCAGGACACTATGGATTTGGGAGAAGACAGAATTTTTCAAGGAGATTTTCCTATATCCAGCAGGAGGTCTTTTATCTTTGACGGAACAATTCGAGAGAATATCAGCCTTTTTCAGACTTACCGGGAAGAGGAGCTGCAGTCCGTGATAGAGCGGGCAGGACTTCGGAATCTCGTAAAGGAAAAGGGCTTAGACTATCTATGTGGAGAAAACGGGGCAGCCTTGTCCGGCGGAGAGAGGCAGAGAATCAGTATTGCGCGAAGCTTTGCTGCGAAAAACTCCCATTTTTACTTGCGGACGAAATCACCGCGTCTTTGGACAAGGAAAATAGTTATCTGGTCTTGGATACCTTGCTAAATATTGAAAATACGACGGAAATTCTGGTTCTCCATGACCTGGATAGCCGGATTTTAAGCCGTGTGGATAGAATATGCGTATTAAAGAACGGAAATGTTGAGGAAGAAGGGAACTTTACGGAACTATTGGAGAAAAAGGGCTATTTCTATGCCTTGTATCATGTGGAGGCGGAATAAGGCTACAGCTTAGGAATTAAAAAAATAGGAAAACACTTAAGATAGTTAGAGAATGGCGTTTGAATGGCGTTTGGAATGGAGTTAGGGAGAGTTTGTTTGATATCAGCTACTTGGCTGTGCTACTAACTTTGAACTTTGCTTTTTATATTCCTGTGGTGCTGAATATTTTTAAGCATGAAGCAGGATAAAATACTTAGGATTTCAAGCATGCTATCGGGATAACATAAACTCCATCGTCTCGTTTATAAGCATATTCCGTTGCTGTTATAATGAGTTTAAGATCAGGCAATCTTAAAGGAACTTGCTTTTCCTTTTCGTTATATACAGATATTCGTTGTTCTATTTCACACAGATGCTTTTGCACCCATATCAATTTCTTTACTTCCAAGCTTAAACTCAATTAAAGCGTAACGACCATCTTTAAGATGAAGAACGGCATCAGCTTCCAGTCCATAGCGGTCATGATAGTATGAGACTTCCCCATTCAATCCGGATGAGTATATTTTTTAAATCTCGAATACACAATGATTCAAATAGAAAAGCCTAATGTTTTAAAAATCGCTATTAAAGTAATCCGGACTTAAACCTAAAGCGGCAACAGCTATAGAGGGGTCAACAAGGTTACGTTTGTTGCCCGCTCTGATTGCATCCCTAGACCTTATGGCAGGACACCAAGCGGGAATTTCGTCTATAATGTAGAGATCTTCCAAATCATGAAAATAGTCATAGAATGTTGGTTTTGATATTTCTGTAGTGGATGTGAGATCCGCATAGATTGTTTTTGTCTCTGCCAAGGTGCAGATGTTTCGAGAGTATGATCGAAGTAAACGCTCTGCCCAAAGTGGATTTCTTTTTGTTTGGCTTATAGTTGAGATATCACTATGGCATGTTTGATAAAATAAATCTGATGCGATAGAAAGCGAAACTTCTTTATTTTCTACATCGATACTTTGAGGCCATCCTCCTCGACAAATGGCATAAATCAAATCATCAATATTTATTTTTGACTCCTCCCACTCAATGGATTTTCCATTGAAGAGATCCAAGAGAGATACATTTCCTGACGATTCTCCACTTTCATAAAGGCTCATAGGAAACATTCTCAGCGTGGATATTCTTAATGTCCCCGTATGGGGTGTATCCACCTTCTGAGAAGAGGAACCGGTAAGGATGTATTGACCCCTTAAGCCCGGTGTCATCAATATCTTTTCGTATTGCCCCCAAATTTTTAGGGGCGTCTTGCCATTCGTCAAAAAGCCTTGGCCTCTCTCCAAGCAATAATTTAGAGGGAATATTTTCTGCGACACTCAGGTATTTTTCTCTGTTATCTTCGTCTTGAAACTCAATATAGCTCTTAGAAAAATGCTTTCCTGTAGTCGTTTTTTTCCGCAACCTTTAGGACCTACTATAAGAGTGGCACCAAAGGCCTTGAGTTTTAGCTGTAGTGCTTCATCCGTTATTCTGTCTCGATATGTTTTCTTCTTTTTCATAGTTGGTCTCCTCAAGTCTAATTATAGTTTACTTGGAAGCTAATATCAAATCAAATTAACACATTTGTGAAATATTATTTAACACATTTGTGTATTTATAATTAACACATTTGTGAAATATTATTTAACATATTTGTGAAATTTGAGTTAACAGATTCGTGCTAAAGTCCTACTTTTTCCTCTCTTCTTTTTGCTATAATAAATTGATTATGTCATTTTTCTTTATAGACGGCTATCGTGTGCGGTGTATGCGGTATCTCGTTTATAATGCGTTTCATGCGAGAAAAAGCACGGTATCTCGTTTTTCCAATCATCAAAACAGAAAAGAGCGGTATATGGACAAGAACAATTTATTCCGAAGAATTCCGAAGGTGGACATCCTTTTGGAAGAGGGAAAGTACTGGATTTAATTCAAGACTACGGTCTTTCCTATGTGACCGATAAGGTGAGAGAAGCGGTCGAGGAGATACGGGAAGAAATCAAACTACTGTCTCCCTCCGAAGAAAATAGAGAAGACGAAATTTTGCGCAGAATTGACCATATTGAGGATGCGATAGCGGAGCACGTGGAGCAGGGGAATCGAACTGAAACTTCGTCCGGTTTTAAATGGAACCGGAACGATATTACATACGAATCTCGGCAGAGCACCGCTAAGTCACAAGATTTCTACCGAGCTTGCTACGTTGCTTTCTTCCTATTCGAACCTCGAGTATAACCTCGAAGAGGGAAAGAGGGGCGAGCGCTATTCTCATATGAAAGAGATGCTTTGTAAAATCACCGGGGCGGAGGATGCCATGGTGGTCAATAACAATGCGTCTTCCGTGCTGCTTATTCTTTCCACTCTGGCAAAGGGGCGGGAAGTTATTGTCTCCCGTGGAGAGTTAATTGAAATAGGGGAAGTTCCGGATTCCCGACGTCTGCGCGCAGTCCGATGCGGAGATGGTGGAGATTGGAACGACGAATAAGACCCATTTGTCCGATTATCAAGAGGCAATTACGGAAAATACGAAAGCCTTTTTAAAAAGTGCATACCAGTAACTACCGCATCATGGGATTCACCGAGTCGGTAGAGGCAAAGGACTTAAAAGGCTCTTTCCCTAGAGCACAATATCCCGATTATTGAAGACCTGGGTTCGGGGCGTCCTTCTACCGCTGGAAAAGTACGGGATTCGCCATGAGCCGATGGTGCAGGAGGCAATCGAGTCCGGGTGGACGTTGTCTGCTTTTAGCGGAGATAAGCTCCTTGGCGGACCGCAGGCGGGTATCATCATCGGAAAGAAAAAGTATATCGATGCCATGAAGAAAAATCCGCTGACAAGAGCTCTTCGAATTGATAAGTTTACCGTAGCGGCACTTTTCCATGACCCTTCGGGAGTATCTGCATATGGAGGGGATTGAAGAGCGGATTCCGGTTTTGAAAAATGCTTTCCGAACCGCTTTCTTCTATAAAGGGAGAGAGCAGAGCGCTTATGCAACTTGTTCCGGGACAATCGGTTACCGGGAGACTGTACAGTTCGTGCCTGTACCTCACAGGTGGAGGCGGCTCTCTTCCGGATACTTATATGGACAGTTTTGCCGTATCCTTCCATCCGCATAAAATCAGCGTGCCGGAGCTGGAGAAGCGACTGCATTTTACCAAGGAGCCCTTAATCGGGAGAGTTATGGAGGATGATTTCTGGATTGATCTTCGTACGATTCGGGAAGAAGAATTAGAGAGAGTAGTAGAGAGTTTTCAGGAGGCTTTTAGAGTGAAACACATTATCATCGGTACGGCAGGACACATCGATCACGGAAAAACGACATCTGATACGGGCGCTGACCGGTAGGAATACGGACCGCTTAAAGGAAGAGCAAGATAGAGGGATTACCATTGAGCTGGGCTTTACCTGGTTTGATTTGGAAGAAGGCTTACGCTGCGGAATCATTGATGTACCCGGACATGAGAAGTTTATTCAGCAAATGGTTTCCGGTGTAGTGGGCATGGATATGGTACTTGTGGTTGTGGCTGCCGATGAAGGAATCATGCCACAGACAAGAGAGCATCTGGATATCCTGAAGCTCCTCGGTATTGAAAAAAATGTATCTTGGTGCTGACAAAGTGTGATACCGTGGATCCGGAATGGATCTCCATGATGGAAGAGGATATTCGAAAGGAACTGAAGGATACCATCCTGGAGGATGCACCGGTTGTTCGTGTTTCTTCCGTTACAGGGGAAGGAATAGAGACTTTAAAGAAAGAAATTGAAAAATGGTTTCTTCTCTTCCTGAGCGGGATACGAAGGAATTCCGCGTCTTCCGATTGACCGTGTGTTCTAGCCTGCAGGGCTTTGGAACCATTATTACGGGAACCCTTATCTCGGGAACGCTCCATAAGGGGGATGCATTGGAGATTTACCCGGAGGGACTTCATGCCAGAATTCGAAACATTCAGGTGCATGAGCAGGACTCTGAAATTGCGGAAGCCGGACAGCGTGTGGCGCTGAATTTAACTGGTGTAAAGAAGGAAGAGCTCCATAAGGGATCCGTTATTTCCGCGGAAAACAGTATGGAGAATTCCACTCTTATGGACGGAAAAGTGACCATGCTTCCCGATACGAAGAGAAGCCTGAAAAACAGGGAAAGACTGCATTTCCTGTCCGGGACGAAAAGAAGTGCTTTGCCGCGTGGTGCTTCTTGACAAGGAAGAAATCGGTCCGGGAGAAGAGGGCTTTTGTGAGTTTATTTTGGAAGAGGAAACGGTATTTAAGCGGGGCGACCGTTTTATTCTCCGCTTTACAGTCCGGTGGAAACCATCGGAGGCGGCGTGGTACTTGAACCCAATGCCAGAAAGAAGAAGCGTTTCTCGGACGATGCCATTCAGGAGACTTTTTAAGTAAGGATAAGGGCTCTTTAGAGGATGTACTGGAAACCCTTCTTCGAGAAGAACTGGAAACCTGTATACAATCCCGAGCCTTGCGAAAGCGCATTTCCACTCGAAGGAAGAAATTGAGCCCGCTATGGAGAATTTGATTCGGGAAGAGCGTGTTTTCCCTGTTCTTGTGCAGAAGGAACGCTATTTTCTGCATAAGGAAAAATGCGTATATCCTCGGCACGGAAATGGAACATGTACTGGAAGCTTTTTATAAAAAGCATCCCTATCGAATCGGCATTCTGAAGGCGGAGATGCGCGAAAAGCTCTTAAAGAACAGCAAGCAAAAACCTCTTTGATGCCTGCATGCCCTTTATTTCCGGCGTACGTTTGAAGGGGAATACCTGCTCCTCACAGATAGAACGGATTTCAAGGACGAAGCTTACCAAAAGAATCGAAAAATATTTTTGTCTCAGCTTTCGAAGCCGGCTTTATGCTTCCCCGTGTGGAAGAGCTCGACCGAAAGAAAGCGAAGGAAGAGGACTTCCTCGACATCCTGCAAAATCTGGTAGTGGAGGGGCAACTTGTAAAGGTGGGAGAGGATCCTGAGCTTCTGATTTTAAAGAAGAATCTCGATAAGGTGGAAGACTATCTTAGGAGCTATTTTTCGGAAAATGAGGTGCTAGGTATTGCGACCTTAAAAGGATCAGTTTGGAACGAGCAGAAAGTGCGCTAAAGCATTGATTCAGTACTTTGATAAGGTGAAGATGACGAAAAAGGGTTGCAGGAGAGGCGGAGCGAGTAGCCGGCCCGAGCTGAATCATAAATAAGCGTTTATCTCTTCTCCTCTATCCTTTTTGTAAAGTTGTCTCGCTCGGGCTACGACATAGTGGTACTAAATTCGCACATCGCTTTGCTTGTGCGCATTAAGTGCCGATGTCTTCGCACGCTTTACAAAAAGGATAGGGGAGAATAGGAATCAAAATGAATTACAATTCAGATTCGATAAAAAAACAAATACAAATTGAAATGCATATTCTTAACAAGTACCGTCCACATTGTGTGCGGTATCTCTTTTATAAATATCGAATCTGTAAGAGGGGAAGGCTATGAAGGAAAGAACTGAAAGAAAACGTTCTTGTCTGATTTATGGGGATTCTTTAACTTACGGCTATCTTCCGAATGAGAAGCATCAGGATCTGAGGCTTCCGGTGGAGGAACGCTACACGACGATGCTGGAGCAAGCCTTTTCCGGAACTTCGTTTTTCCATCCACGCCAAGGTAGGACGTTGTATTCCCTATCTTCCTTTTGAGTGGGAAGACTTCAAGGAAGCCTGCAAGGGATTTTACAAAAGAGGACTTTCTAATCGTATTTTTAGGGGTAAATGATTTCCTAAGCTACGGAAGGCCGGATATTCCAAGGGTGGTCAATCGTCTTAAGGAATTTTTAGAGGACTTTTTCAAAGGAAGGAATTCCTTTTATTGCTTCTCACATTCTGTATATTTGTCCGCCGGTTTTGGATTTTTAGAGGATAAATCCTACAGAGTCCTTTAGCACAATGGATGGAAAATTGAATGAGGCCTTAGCGGAGTTCTGTAAGAAAGCGGAGATTTCCTGTTTTAATACGGGAGAGCTTTCCTGGAGAAATTTCCTGACGGAGTGCATCTCAAAGGAGGCGCACAAATACAGTTGGGAGAAGCTCGTCTCAATTTATACAGAAAGAAGATTTCTTTTCTTTTTCTTAAAGAAAGACATGGTAAAGGGGCTGCAAAATCCACGACTCTCAAGGTCTACAAGTAGTAGTAAAAAGATTAAAATTCATAAACTTTTTGATTTTATTTATAAAAATTTACTATAGACTATCCCTATAAATAAAATGTTTTTGTTGAAAAAGGACCAGTTGTTTGGATAAAAATATTAACAAATAATTGTACCGGTAAAGTGTCTAAAAACATTTGCCAAACAACTTATCAAGAAGAGGAGGAAAAATATGGATGCATTAAATGCAATCATCAACAAAGGGAATGATTTCTTATGGGGCTTTTTGCTCATCTTCCTTTTGTGCGGAACAGGAATTTATTACACATTTCGGCTGAAGTTTATCCAGCTGCGCCGTTTTTGGAGAGGGCTTTAAGCTGGTGTTCGGACATTTCAGTCTGAATGGTGAAAAGCATGATACCGGAGAGATGTCTCCGTTCCAGGCTATTGCAACGGCGATTGCGGCACAGGTTGGTACAGGAAACCTTGCCGGAGCGGCAACCGCTATCGTAAGCGGCGGCCCGGGAGCCATTTTTCTGGATGTGGGTTTCCGCATTCTTCGGAATGGCTACCATCTATGGAGAGGCTGTTCTTGCACAGACCTATAAAGAGGAAAAAGGACGGACAGGTAACCGGCGGACCGGTTTACTATATCAAGGCCGCTTTTAAGGGAACGCTCGGAAAAAGCGATGGCAGTTGCCTTTGCTGTTTTTCATTACCCTTGCACTCGGCTTCATGGGAAACATGGTGCAGTCCAACTCCATCGGTGCTGCATTTAAGGAAGTGTTTGCCGTAATGAATGTCAATGTTCCGAGCGTAGCTATCGGAATATTCGTAGCAGCCATCGGCGCTTTTTATCTTCTTTGGAGGAACAAAGAGACTGGCTGCCGTATTGGAGAAGGTTGTTCCGCTTATGGCAGGGGATTTATATCGTAGGTGCTTTGGTTTTCATCGTAATGCACATCTCCGCACTTCCCGGTGCAATCAGCTCCATTTTTATCGGCGCTTTCAACCCGCAGGCGGTAGTTGGAGCGGCAGCAGGTATCACCATTCGTCAGGCAATCCGTTTCGGTGTGGCTAGAGGACTTTTCTCCAACGAAGCAGGTATGGGTTCTACTCCTCACGCTCATGCAAGAGCAAAGGCAGAGTGCCCGGATGCACAGGGACTTTGTGCTATGGTTTCCGTATTTATCGATACTTTCGTAGTATTGAACTTAACCGTATTTGTTATCTTAACGAGCGGAATCCTTGGAACAATTGATCCGACAACAGGAGAGGCTTTTACCGGTATTCGTTTGACACAGCAGGCTTTCGTGTCCGGCTTCGGTAACTTCGGTCATTTCTTCGTTGCCTTCTGTCTTTTCTTCTTTGCCTTCTCTACAGTACTTGGATGGCACTTCTTCGGTGCGGTAAATGTTCAGTATCTGTTTGGTAAAGGAGCAGTAAAACTGTACTCCGCAATCGTTGTGGTTTGCATCATCATCGGTACAACGCTTAAGGTAAATCTGGTTTGGGATATGTCCGACTTCTTTAATGCTTTGATGGTTATCCCGAACGTACTTGCACTGCTGGCTCTCTTTAATGTGGTAAAAAGATACGAAGAAGAGAAGCAAGTAATAGAAACTGAATAAGTAATGGAAACTGAATAGAAAATATAGGATTATTTCGGTCGCTGTGCCTTTTCTGTGTTATGCGGAGGAAGCACAGCGATTTTTGTAACAAGTGGCACGGGCGTAGTCTGAGAATCTTGCCCATAACAGGTATCGTATGCGGAGCGTGCGATATCTCACTTGTACAGAGAAAACTCCAAAAAGAAGAAAAGAGCTTTTTCTATTGGAGCTCTTTCTTCTTTTTCATCTTTAACTATTTTTAGACTTTCGTCTCGGGTTATCTTTAGGATATAAAAATAAGCAGAAGAATGTAAAATTGTTTTTTTGGATATAGGGAACTTGATTAATAGACTAAAACTATAAATGGAGAGGAACATATCGCTAACAAAACGGAGAAGTAAATATAAAAAAAGCGCTTATAGGAAAATGCAAATATCTTCCGCTATATTTGTTATATAAATGTATAATTTGCTTATAGCAATTAGCTATAACTGGCATTGATTAGTTGATTTTTATCGGTTGAAATGTTAAAATAAAGTCAAATCAAAAACAGTGCATACTCAGAGAGTGTAAACCACCGAAGAGGCAAGTTGTCGAGAAAACAATGAATCTTTTCAGGTAAAAGGATGAGTATGCAGGGGACTCTGAATCAATGATGAAACAGGGAACGGAAAAGATTTTTTCCTGCCCCTGTTTTTTTGTTCCACTAAAAGAAAGGAGCAAAAATCTATGAAGACCCTTGTTATTTTTGACAAACAATCCGCTGGTTAAGGAGAATTTTTCCGAAGAAATATCCGGATGTAAAAGTAGAGATTGATTTTCGTGAAATATCTTTTATGGATGTTTTACGGGGAGTGCGGGACATGGTTCACTCGGGAGCAAAGATTTTGACCCACCCTTTGGACGGGTCGATTAAGCCCAATGAGACCCCGTATGAATCGGTGCTTTTGGATAAGACGCCGGAGGAAGGCTTTGATATGAAGTCTTTGGACTTGATTGAATACGCATTGAATACCTGCGAGAAATTCGAGGAAAAGGATCGTATCCACATTGAAGAAGTACAGAAGGACTTTTCAAACTCTGGATTGGACGCTTCTTGACAGTGGCTTGGAATCGCTTATGTTACATTAATTAACATAAACTTATTTAAAGGAGGTACAAAAAGTGAAACTGGAATTAGGTAAGATTTTCATCAAGGACATCCAGTTCGCAGACACAACCGAGATTAAGGATCATGTTCTCTATGTGTCGAAGAAGGAACTATGGAGGTCTTCCTTACGGAAGAAAAGATTAAGGAAGTAGAATTCGACATCGCTAAACCCGGCGAGTCAGTTCGTATCACTCCGGTTAAGGATGTTATTGAGCCAAGAGTAAAGGTTGAAGGAAAGGGCGGCGTTTTCCCGGGAGTAATTTCTTCCGTAGATACAGTCGGATCTGGAAAGACCTGTTGCTTAAAGGGAATGGCAGTGGTTACTGCAGGACCGATCGTTGGTTTTCAGGAGGGTATCATCGATATGACAGGTCTTGGCGCAGAGTATACTCCGTTCTCGAAGACCCTTAACCTGACTTGCGTATGTAAGCCGGTTGAAGGAACAGAGTCCCATGCTTATGAGCAGGCTGTTCGTATGGCAGGGACTCAAGGCCGCTACCTTTATTGCTGAGAAGGCAAAGGAATTGACACCGGACGAGACAAAGGTATATGAGACCTTAGACCTTATTGAAGGTGCAAATGCATATCCGAATCTTCCAAGAGTTGGTTATGTTCAGATGTTACAGTCTCAGGGACTTCTGCATGACACCTATGTATACGGCGTAGATGCGAAGAAGATTCTTCCGACAATTCTTTATCCGACAGAGGATATGGATGGCGCTATCATTTCTGGAAACTGTGTGTCCGCTTGTGATAAGAACCCGACCTATGTTCATGAGAACAACCCGGTTATCGAGGACCTGTTCGAAGAGCACGGTAAGACCATCAACTTTGTGGCACATATCATTACCAACGAGAACGTTTATCTCGCTGATAAGGAGCGTTCCTCCAACCAGACTGCTAAGCTTTGCAAGATGCTTCACTTAGATGCAGTAATCATCACTGAGGAAGGATTCGAAACCCGGATACAGACCTTATCATGAACTGCAAGAAGATCGAGGCAGAGGGCATCAAGACTGTTATCGTAACCGACGAGTATGCAGGAAGAGATGGAAAGTCTCAGTCCCTTGCCGATGCGGACGTGGCTGCAAATGCGCTGGTAACTGCAGGAAATGCCAACCAGTTAATTACTCTTCCGAAGCTCGATAAGCTGATCGGTACACTGGACTATGTAACTAAGATTGCAGGGAGCAAGTGATACAACACTTAAGCCGGACGGATCTTTGGAAGTAGAGTTACAGGTTATTACCGGTGCTACTTCTGAGGTAGGATTCAATAAAGCTTTAGTGCAAGATAAGGAGAAAGAAATGGGAAAATTAAGAGTTGTTCAATATATTAACCAGTTCTTCGCTCAGGTAGGTGGAGAGGATAAGGCTGATTATCCAATGGAGTACCATGAGGGCCCCATGGGACCGGGACTTGCATTCCAGCAGGCTTTCGGTGACGAGGCTGAAATCGTTGGCACTATCGTTTGCGGAGACAGCTATTTTGGTGAGAATACCGATAAGGTAAAAGCCGGAAATCTTAAAGAAGGTTGCTGAGCTTAAGCCGGATTTATTTATCGCAGGACCTGCATTTAATGCCGGCCGTTATGGATTTGCCTGCGCTACTATTGCTGCAGCAGTACAGGATGAATTGCACATTCCTGTTATCACAGGTATGTATGTTGAGAATCCGGGTGCTGATGAAGCAAAGAGCAAGATTTATATCGTAGCAACAAAGAACAGTGCTGCAGGTATGAGAGATGCCGTTAAGAAGATGGCTCCCTTAGGTTTAAAGATTGCTCGCGGAGAGAAGATCGGTTCTTCCAAGGAAGAAGGATATATCCCGCAGGAATTCGTGTAAACTTCTTCGAAGAGGAGAGAGGTTCCAAGCGTGCGGTTAAGATGCTTCTTGCAAAGATTGCAGGTAAGGAATTCACTACCGAGTATCCGATGCCGTCTTTCGATCGTGTACCTCCGATGCCTGCTGTTAAGGATCTTTCCAAGGCAACCATCGCACTGGTTACATCCGGCGGTATTGTTCCGAAGGAAATCCGGACCACATCGAGTCTTCCAACGCTACTCGTTATGGCGAGTACAGCATTGCTGGAGTGAATGATCTTACTGCAGAGACTTATGAGACTGCTCACGGCGGATATGATCCCAGCTACGCTAACCAGGATGCAGACCGTGTTCTTCCGGTTGATGTTTTGAGAGACCTTGAGAAGGAAGGAAAGATTGGAAAGCTTTACGACTACTTCTATACCACTGTAGGTAACGGAACAGCCGTTGCTTCCCGCTAAGAAGTTTTCCGAGGAAATCGGTGCAAAAGCTGAAGAAGGATCATGTAGATGCGGTCATTCTGACCAGTACGTGAGGAACCTGTACACGTTGCGGTGCAACGATGGTAAAAAGGGTATCGAAGCTACAGGAATTCCTGTTGTTCACATTTGTACAGTTACACCTATCTCCATGACAGTAGGTGCTAACCGTATCGTTCCGGCTATTGCTATTCCTCACCCGCTTGGCAATCCTTCTTTGAAGCCCTGAAGAAGAGAAGGCATTAAGAAGAAAGATTGTAGAGAATGCTCTGCATGCTCTTACAGTGGATGTTGATAAGCAGACAATCTTCAAGTAAGAATTGTTTTTCGACAATATTACGGAAATTACCGTGAATTGTGTATGATAACGAGGGCAATGCGCGGAGTGCGCTATCTCGTTGACAGGATTTAAAGGGGCAGGGCTCCTGCCCTTTTAAATTCTTAATGAGTATCGTGCGCAAAGTGCGCGATATCTCGTTTAAAAAGGGCCTTGTGCTTATGGCACAAAGGATTTTATTCAAACGGGTTTTAAAAATAATTGGCTATTATGGATTTTTGCGATAACGATATCGAGCTATTATAGAATAAGAGAAATGGGGCATTCGGAAAATCTATTTTTAATGACCATAACTTATAGTGTATAATAGATTTGCTATTTTAATTCGGGTTATTCACTGCAGTGCAGTAAAATATACATTTAAGCAAAAGGAAGGAGATTCAGAAGACTATGTCAAAGCTTTATGATGTTTTGATTTTAGGAGCCGGTCCCGGAGGACTTGCAGCAGGCTTGTATGCAGGAAGAGCAAGACTTTCCACCTGTATCATTGAAAAAGGACAAGATGGCGGACAGATTGCGATTACTGATTCTATTGAAAACTATCCCGGACAGATTGTAGAAGGTGAGTCAGGTCCCTCTCTTATTAAGAGAATGACAGAGCAGGCTGAGCGCTTCGGATGCGATCGAGTACATGATACGATCAAGTCGGTTGAATTGGAAGGCGATGTAAAGAAGGTTGTCGGCGTTAACGGAACCTATGAGGGAAAGACCTTGATTATCGCTACCGGTGCGAATCCCCGTCCTATCGGATGCAAGGGAGAGCAGGAATTCCTTGGAAAGGGTGTTTCTTATTGCGCAACCTGTGATGCCAACTTCTTTGAAGGGCTTCCGGTATTCGTAGTGGGTGGAGGAGACTCCGCTGTAGAAGAAGCAATGTACCTGACCAAGTTTGCAAGCTCTGTTACACTCATTCATAGAAGACATGAGTTAAGAGCTGCTAAGTCCATTCAGGAAAAAGGCTTTCAAGAACGAGAAGCTTCACATTATGGGGATACGGTTGTTGAGGAACTTTCCGGAGATGACATCTTACAGAAAATCAAGGTGAAGAATGTCGTTACCGGTGAAGAGCAGGTACTCGAGGCCAGTGAAGAAGACGGTATGTTCGGTATTTTCGGTTTCATCGGAAGAATCCCGACTACAGAGCTTTTCCAGGGCACGAACCTGAAGATGGACGAGAGGATATATTCCTACAGACGAAGATATGCATACCAATATTCCCGGTGTATTCACCGTTGGCGATGTTCGTGTGAAGAGCTTTAAGACAGGTTGTAACCGCAGCGGCAGACGGTGCGATTGCAGCTACGCAAGCTGAGAAGTATCTCAATGAGATGGAGTAATTCCCATTTTGTTTAGAGTTTCTCGAATACCTTTGTGTAAATTCTAAAATCAGATAGTTTATGTTGATAAAGGAGGAATTATGTTAGAAGTTAATAAGGACAATTTTGAAGAGGAAGTATTGAAGGCTGAAGGTTATGTGTTTGTAGACTTCTTTTGGAGACGGCTGTGTACCTTGTGCTGCACTGATGCCTTTTTGTACACTCCTTAGCTGATCAGTATGACGGAAAGCTGAAGTTTACTTCCTTAAATACTACAAAGGCAAGAAGACTGGCAATCGGTCAGAAGATTCTCGGACTTCCGGTTATGGCTATTTATAAAGATGACAGAAAGTCGAAGAATTAGTAAAGGATGCTGCAACAGAAGAGTCCATTAAGGCAATGGTTGAGAAGTACGTTGCATTAAATGCCTAAATTTATTACCGCGTATTTGGCATTTCGCCATTACGATATAAACTTTTCAAGAAAGGAGAGAAGAGATGGCTATTTTTAAAGGGTAAAAAGTAATCATCATCGGAGACCGTGACGGTGTTCCAGGACCAGCTATTCAGGCTTGTGTTGAGACCGCCGGCGGAGAAGTAGTTTTTCGCTTCCACTGAATGCTTCGTTTGAACGAGCGCAGGCGCAATGGATTTGGAAAATCAGAAGAGAGTAAAGGATTTTTGCTGAGAAGTTCGGACCGGAGAATCTGGTTGTAGTTCTTGGCGCTGCTGAGGGAGAGGCTGCAGGACTTGCAGCAGAGACCGTTACAGCAGGTGATCCTACCTTCGCAGGTCCATTGACAGGGGTCCAGCTTGGACTCACAGTTTATCACGTTTGCGAACCGGAGTTGAAAGCAGAGTTTGATGAGGCCGTTTATGACGACCAGGTCAGCATGATGGAAATGGTTTTAGATGTTGATGACATCGTAAATGAAATGAACAATATTCGTTCTGAGTATTGCAAGTACCTTTTAAAAAATAGGGGAGCTTTTTCGGGCTCCCTTTTTTCTCAAAGTTTACAAAAATAGCTAAATCAATAGCACATCATCATCTCTTCATTGTTCAGGATAACAAGAAGCGAAAGCGAATTTTATATTTTATTTATAAAGAGTGTTGCATGAACGGTTGCAATGACTCATTTTAGGATGAAAGCCCGTAAGGCTCTTTCATCTCCGTCACGAAATGGCAAGTTTATATTCTTTAAAGAGGGAATTCATATGAATAGTATTATTAAAGGCGTTGGATATTGCTTAAATTACACACGGGACTGATGTTGCAGCATGGTTCCACCATTGCAACGGAGAGAGTAGTAAATCCGGATGGAGAGTTCTTAAAGGAGATGGGAAAGCATGTTCGTTCCTTTGAGGATTGCGTGGCGTATTGGCCGAATCAGGTTTATATCGGAAACAAGACTCCGGAAGAGTTAAAAGGAGTGGAGTTCCCTTACTATGATAAAAAAAGTAGAGGGCGCGAGCCGTTACGGTAAGTTCGGTGAGATTATGCCGGAGGCGGAGTTCCTGCTTCTTGCACAGGCTTGCGACTGTTTTCGAAGTTGTATATCTTGAGAAAGGCTTTGTAGCAAAGCATAAGCCTGAGCTTGCAAAAGGATCCTGTTATTACCGAAGAAATCTTAAATCGTGTGACAGAGGGTGCTGAGCTTTCTGAAATTCAGGGCTTTGTAGACAGACATGAGGCTGAGCCTTTTATTTTTACGAAGGTGCACTCATCGGTTGTGTAAAAGAGAGCACATGATATCGACGTAAACTTATCTGCGGAAGTAATGCTTGAAAATATCATGAACAAAAGCAAGTTCTGTTCTTGCTATTTTACATTCCTTAAAAGCACTCCGGCGTAAATGCTAATGAAATTGAGTATGTTATCGACTGTTCCGAGGAAGCCTGCGGTGACGTAAACCAGCGTGGCGGCGGAAACTTTGCGAAGGCAGCTGCTGAAATTGCAGGACTCCAGAATGCAACCGGATCCGATGCAAGAGGCTTCTGTGCAGGACCGTCCCATGCCATGATTGAAGCTGCCGCTTTTAGTTAAAAAGCAGGTGCATTCCATACTGTTGCCGTAATCGGTGGCGGTTGCGTACCGAAGCTTGCCATGAACGGTAAAGATCATGTGAAGAAGGAACTCCCGATGCTGGAGGATTGCCTTGCTTCCTTCTGTATTATCGTTTCCGAAAATGACGGCAAGTCCGCTGAAATCAATCTGGATATCATTGGTCGTCACACTGTAGGAACCGGTGCCGCTCCGCAGAACGTAATCGGTTCTCTTGTAGCCGATCCGCTTGAGCGCGCAGGACTGACTGTAAAGGACATCGACAAATTCTCTCCGGAGATGCAGAATGCCGATATTACAAAGCCGGCAGGTGCAGGAGATGTGCCGATGGCAAACTACAAGATGATTGCCGCACTTGCTGTAAAGAAGGGATGGCTTGATAAGGCGGATCTTGCTAATTTTACTGAAGAGAAGGGCCTCATCGGTTATGCTCCGACACAGGGGCATATTCCGTCCGGTGTACCGTTCGTAGGATTCGCTAAGGAAGATATTGAAGCCGGAAAGATGAACAAGGCTATGATTATCGGTAAGGGTTCACTCTTCCTGGGAAGAATGACAAATCTTTTTGACGGTGTTTCTTTCATTATTCAGAAGAATACCGGAAAGGGAACAGGAGCAGTTTCAGAGGAAGAAGTTCGCTCTATGATTGCTAAGTCCATGAAGGATTTTTGCTGCTTCCATTTTGGGAAATCAGGAATAAGAAAAGGAAGGGTAGAATGGCTAAGGAAATTAAAGAACTGATTGCCGATACCTTTTTAGCCATGGCAGAGGGCTTAGAAACCGGTTCTTTCGGGAAAAAAAGCCGCGTATTGCTTTTAACAGGTATGGGTTCCGAGCATGGAGAGGAAAACTCCATGCAGGCTGCAGTAGCTGCGGCAAGAGACGGCGTGGATGTGGTTTATATCGGTTCCTTAAAGCATGAACTGGTAGAAACCGTTGAAGTTCCGGATGATGAAGCAGGTCATGATAAGATGGACGAGCTTCTTAGTGAAAAGAAGATTGACGGTGCGGTAACCATGCACTATCCGTTCCCTATCGGGGTATCTACTGTAGGACGTGCTGTAACACCGGGAATCGGTAAGGAAATGTTTATTGCCAATACCACCGGTACATCCAGTACGGACCGTATCGAAGGTATGGTGAAAAATGCGATTTACGGTATCATTACCGCAAAAAGCTTGCGGCTACACTGAGCCTACTATCGGAATCTTAAATGTAGACGGTGCAAGACAGACAGAGAAGGCTTTTAAAGAAGCTTCAAGCGAACGGTTATCCAATTCATTTTGCAGAGTCTTCCCGTTCCGATGGCGGATGTGTTATGAGAGGAAACGATGTTCTTCGTGGTACACCGGATATCCTGGTAACGGATTCTTTAACCGGAAATGTGCTTTCCAAGATGCTGTCTTCTTATACAACAGGCGGTTCCTATGAAGCGCAGGGCTTTCGGATATGGCCCCGGTATCGGAGAAAACTACGAGAAGCTGGTTATGATTATCTCCCGTGCTTCGGAGCTCCGTTGTTGCCAATGCACTGCGTTTTTGCCGGAGATTTGATTAAGGGAAAAGTTTTTCGAAGTGGCTAAAGAAGAGTTTAAGAAGGCGAAGAGAGCCGGCTTAGATGATATTCTGGCTGAGATTCGTGAGGGCAAACAAGCCGAAAGATAACAGTGAGGATGTGAAGGAGCCTCCAAAGGAAATTGTAACCGCTGCAGTTTACGGCATTGAAGTTACAGACTTGGATGATGCTGTTCGGTGCCTCTGGAAGCTTGGAATTTATGCGGAATCCGGAATGGGTTGTACAGGACCGATTATCCGTGTATCCGAGGCAAACCTTGAAAAGTCTGAAGCAGAGTTGAAGGCTAAGGGCTATATCTCTTAATGGACATGAATGAAGTATTACTCGCTTTGTAAGTAAGAGGTAATCAGTAAGAATAAGATAAGTGCCGCTGCAGGTTTGCAGAGCATTCTTGCAGCACACTTATTTTTGTGCCCAAAATTCGGGAGAAGCTAAGGGAGTATAGCGGTCTTTGTACCGTAAGTAAGCAATTGAAAAAGTAGATAAGGAGTGAATGAATGGAAAAATAAGAGTGTGCGATTTGCAAAGGTGCTGAGCTTTCTGCGGAGCCTGCATTGCATTCTATATCGGGGCCGGCTTTGCCACCATGCAGGAAATTATCCAGTATGTAGCATCTTACGGATCACAGCTTTGGATCGTTATTGCGGTAAATGCGGCAATTTATATTTATACGGATCTATCTTTTGCAACGAAACGGAAGCAGATTAAAGCTGGAAAGAGGAGGAGATATTTATAAGCATTATTGTGGAAAATATATTGGTGGCTTCTTTGACTACTTCTCTGCATTCTTTTGCTATGTCTGCTTTATCGTTATGTGCGGCGGTGCCAATGCCACGGCACAGCAGCAGTGGGGGACTTCCAAATGGGGTAGGAGCGATTATTCTTACCGTATTTGTTATTGCGACAGTGATTTTTCGGATTGGACGGAGTCATTCAGACCTTTGGGAAAAGTTGGACCAATCATTGTTATGTTCATTTTGATTGTATCGGTTATCAGTATTTTTTTAACGGTGCAGCAAATATATCGGAGAATATTAAAGCAGTAGATGATAATCTGCACAAAATTACGCAGGTCGGAAATGGCAAATCCCTTTTCCTCTCCGGTGCCTCCTATGCAGGCTTTATGCTCCTTTGGTTTGCCAGTTTTCGCGGAAATCAGGGGCGAAAAACCGGGTAAAAAGAAGTAAACATCGGGATGCTTTTTCTCTGCGATTTTTATTATGGGCACCATGGTAATTGCCAGTGTAGCATTGCTTGCCCATATTGACATTACCGCAAAGGCGGATATTCCGGCTTTGATTTTAGCAAATAAAATTTCCCGGCTCTAGCAGGATTTTTTTGCAGTCATCATTTTCTGCGGAATTTATACGACATCTGTACCCCTTCTTTTGGACCAGTATCGGAAGAATTGAAAAAGAGGGAACCAAGAAATATAAGATTTACACTGTGGTACTTGGGATTATCGGTTGTGTGATTGCCTGCTTCTTACCGTATAAAGGATTTGGTTAATGTGCTCTATGGTCTTAACGGCTACTTGGGCTTTGCACTGGTTGCTTTTATGCTGTTCTACGATGTTCGTACCAAGATGAGTAAAAACCCCGGTGAAGGAAGACGAAGAATAGGAATTAAGAACATTCAGCTGTTTTTTAAAAAATGATTTTTAAGTAAATAGTTTCTTATGAAAAAGCTAAGTTGTGCTATAGTACTAAAACACAACTTAGCTTTTTCTACAAGGAGTAGGAATAGAATGAAAAAGTTGGAATCGTTCCCTCATCGAGTTTACTGGAAACGGAGAATCCGTACCATGATTGTTCAAGCTTCATAGAACTTTATACCAGGCGTATTACGGAAAATGGAGGACTCCCGCTTGGAATCTTAAACGTAGGCGGCTTTCTTTCCGAGGAAGCACTGGAATTATGCGATAGTTTTTTTAATCTGCGGAGGGAAAACGCATTTTCCCATATCACTTTCAGGTCATCGATTATGCACTAAGAAGCGGAAAAAGGCTCCTTGGGGTATGCCTCGGCATGCAGGCCATACACAGCTATTTTATTGCGAAAAGAGAGCAGAAAAACCGACCCGGAAAAAGTATTCTGGAAGTCTATACGGAAATGAAGAAGGAAAAATACTTCTTTGTAGAACCTGTGAAAGAGCACTGGAAATTGAATCCGAATCGTGGTGAGGAAGATTTGGTAAAACATAAAATTACGCTTTCGGAGGACTCGATTCTTCGGAAGTATTTTTCCGAAAAAGGAGATTAAAGGCGCAAGTATGCATAATTATCGGATTACGGAGCCTTCGGAAGAGTTGAAAGTCGTAGGGCACAGTGAGGACGGGACGATTGAAGCGATAGAGTACGGGGAGAAGGTGCTGAGGGATTCAGTTTCACCCCGAAATTGACGGAAGCTTTTCCCGGAATTTTTCGATTTTTAACCGGAGAGTAAAGATTTTGTGTGTTGATAAAAAAATGAAATAGGAGCTACATTTTGTTGTGATACAGGTGCTATACTGAGAAAAACAAAGAAGGAGAAACGTATGAAGGCAAAAATCTGTAGCGAATAATTATCGCTTTTTAATTATCTTACTTTTTATCCATGATATTTGGAGCAGTTACGGGAGCACTGGCACCGGGCTTTTTCCCATTCGATTGCGTTCCTCGGAACCTTATTTATCCGTATGATGTTCTGTATCGTGGTACCTATGGTCTTTGCTTCGATTGCCGGAGCGGTTGCAGGAACCAAGAGTCGAAAAAGAGCCGGGAAAATCATGATGGTTACCATTATCAGCTTTTGTACTTACCGGAGCCTTTGCCGCCATCGTTTATTTTCTGCTTTTGTCAAATATTTCCGCCCGTGACTGCTGCCTGGGCCAATTTACCCAAAGGAGAAGTCGGAGAGCACGCTACCATGACGGAAATGGTGCTGAATTTCTTTACGGTGGAAGACTTTTCCATGCTGCTCTCCCGTAAGGCGATGCTTCCTCTGATTATTTTTCCCTGCTCTTCGGTTTTTCCGTGAATTTGAGTGGAGAAGCGGGAAAGAAGGTGGCGGAGTTTTTGGACAGTCTTACCGCCGTGATGATGAAGTTTGTACAGATTGTAACGTACTATGCTCCCATTGCCTTTTTGCCATCTTTGCCGATCTGGTTGCGACCTACGGATCGCAGATTACGAGAAAGCTACGCGAGGGCCTTGCTTCTTTACTATCCGGTCTGCTTTATCTATATTTTCACGGCCTTCCCGATTATGGCCTATATCGGTGCCGGAACGGATGGGGTGAAAATGATGTTCCGCCACATTTTAAAGCCTGCTGTTGTGTCTCTTTGGAACCTGCTCTTCCGTGGCTACCATTCCGACCAATATGGAGGCTGCGGCGGAAAGCGGCATTTCCAAGGACGTTTCGGATATCGTGATTCCCTTGGGAGCAACCATGCACATGGATCGGCTCCTGTTTTTCCTGTGTTTTAAAGATTGTTTTTGTAATGGGAGCACTCGGAACTCCGGTACATTTTTTTCCGAGCTTCCTGCCATTGTTCTTGTTGCAGTACTGTCCTCTGTCGGCATGAGTGGCGTTCCGGGAGGCGGATATATAGGAGAATACATTATTGCTTCGATTTTTCTTCCCGAACAATATGGAACTGGCATTTCTATTCTTGTGGCTATAGGGAACCTGATTGACCCTCCGGCAACCATGATTAATGCAGCCGGAGATTATGTGGTGTCCTTCATGGTTTCTCGTTTTTGTGGATGGTAAGAATTGGATGAAAAAAAGATGAGTTTACAGGAGAAGTAATGGATAGTTCACGGTTTGGTTGTTCATGGTTGAGAGATTTGGGATTTACGGAAGAGAACTGGAGCTTAAGAAAAGGGAGCATGGAAGACCTTTTGCAGTGTCTTATGTGGAAAAGGAATGTTTCCCGCCTTTCGGAGGCGGCAGACGGAAGAGAGTTTTAGGAGAGATTAAAGTTCTACGGAAATCATTTTTCTCCTTTTTGTATAAAGGGAGATCAGCTCATTTCCTTTGTGGACGGTTTCTGCACGAAGGAAGAAAATTTGACCGATCTAATGTATGAGGATGCGTCCCTGCATGATGAAAGAGGGAAGCTGGCAAATGATTTTCGGAGTGAATACGGTTCCTCGCTTATCAAAGGAGAGGGATTGCTTCGAAGATGTTGGAAGAGTTCATTCGAATAGCAAAAGAAGAGGGAAGAGAGGGGCTGGTTCTTACCTGTAAGAAAGAAAAATCCCCTTTTTATGCACGACTCGGTTTTTCTTTTGGAAGGACTTTCCGAATCGGTACACGGGAATGTAGAGTGGTATCAGATGCGTCTCCGGTTTTTAAGGCTGGAAGAAATTTTTTACTATTTCATTCCTATAAAAATTTCTTGTGTTTAACGGATGTATATTGTATATTGTATCTAATTTTGTACAAATAGAGAGTCTATAACGATTTTCCATGTTTGCAGTGAAATGACAGAAAAAGTAGCGTGCTTATGGCAAAGTGGTTGCTTATAGAAAATGCAGATTCTTCGTTACAAAAAGACAATAGTAAAGGAAAGAATAAGGATGGATGGTAAATATATTGCTTTTGGGAATTTTTGATTCCGTTCGTGGGCACGAGCCTTGGTTCCGCCTGCGTGTATTTTTTGAAAGGAAATAAGACTATAGGGGGAGAAACACCCGTGATTCCTCCCGATATAGAGAAGGAGCTTAACGGGGTTTGCGGCAGGGGTAATGGTTGCGGCATCCATCTGGAGTTTACTGATTCCGGCGATGGAAGAGAGCAGCAGTCTTGGACGACTCGCTTTTTATTCCGGCGGTTATCGGTTTTTGGATTGGAACACTCTTTCTCTTTGCTTTTAGATAAGCTGATTCCGCATCTTCACCTCCATGCGGAGAAGGCGGAGGGGCCGAGGAGCTCTTTTTCAACGTACAACCATGATGCTCCTCATGGTAACGATTCACAATATTCCGGAGGGCATGGCGGTAGGCGTGGTCTATGCCGGAATGCTTACCGGAGATGTAGGCCTCTCGCTTGGTGCGGCACTTGCGCTTTCCATCGGTATTGCCATTCAAAACTTTCCGGAAGGGGCGATTATTTCTATGCCCCTGCACGCAAATGGACAGAATAAACATAAGGCTTTCATGAATGGTGTTCTTTCCGGAGCGGTAGAGCCGGTTGCAGCCGTTCTTATGCTCCTTTTGCACCGGTATTTTCTCCCGCTTATGCCTTATTTTTCTCTTTCGCGGCAGGTGCGATGATCTATGTGGTTGTCGAGGAGTTGATTCCGGAAACCGCGGAAGGAGAGCACTCAAACTGGGGAGTGCTGCTCTTCGCTGTTGGATTTACCGTCATGATGGCACTGGATGTAGCTCTGGGGTAGTATATCCTTTAGCTGCTATATTCTTTAGCTTTTGGGAAAGCAGAACCAGAGAGTAAAAGCAAACCTTTATTTTTTCATGAGTTCATCAAAAGAGCCAAACTCGATTATTTTTCCCGTGATGTAGAACGCAAATCCCATCATATTTTTTAGCAGCGTACTATTTAAACGATGTGTAATAACAAGACTTGTGGTATCGGGCATATCCAAAAATGGAATGCATGATTTTCGTCTGCCGTTTTTTCATCTAATGCGGAACTTGCCTCATCCATGAGTAGAATGGATGCATTTCTAAGTAGTGCCCGTGCAATGGAGATACGTTGCTTTTCTCCACCGGAGAGTTTATTTCCGTTTGTTCCGCAAGAGAAGTCTTTTCCTTTTTGCTGAATAAGGGAGGAAAGTCGGATTTTTGAATCACATAGTCAAATTCCTTTTTCTGCTATGTTTTTATACAGGCAAAATATTGTTATAAATGCTGTCATTGAAAAACAAAAACATTTTTGCTGCACTGCAGAAATGATCTGTGAAAAGGGAGGAATAAGTAATATTTCTCAAGTCTATTCCGTCAAATAGAATATTGCCGTCGTATTCGCTGCTGTACTTGGTCAACAGTTTAAATAATGTGGACTTTCCCGAACCGGAAGTGCCGACAACGGCATATTTTTACCGGCATGAAAAGTCAAAGAGACGTTCCGGAGTGCTTGTACGGTATCCGCATAAGAAAAAGAAAGATTTTGAATTTCTATTGCTGATTTTTAGAGAATCCAGTTCAATGCTTTCCTTTTCATCGGGATTTTTCATAAAGAAGTTCTGCAGTTTGCGCTATCAGAGAGCGTGCCGCTTTACGATTCGCAAGGAGAGAAGGTATTTTTCTATTGGAGTGATAACAAAAGTAAGCAGCTGAAGGAAGGCAAGCACAATCCCCGGGGTAACATGCGGATTCGATAAGGATAGCCAGGCTCCGAAAAGAAATACACCCAGTCTCATCACTACGCTTGCAGCGGTGGAAAGGAGATTGATATTTTCCTCTGCAAATCTGCGAAGAAACTTTGCTTTTTCAATTTTACATTTTTCCTCATGAAAACGGCTTTTCCAGTTCAGATTCCGCTTGAAAACTTTTTGATTACGGAATAACCGGAAAGGGTATCTCTCATAAATTCCATAAATCCGGCATTTTTCCTTGGAAAGATTTTTTTCGGTTTTCGTAATTTCTTTTGAAGCCGGAATGGATACGAGTAGCGGTAATATGGATAATGCAATAGCTACCATGGTAAGTACAGGGCTGTACCAAAGCATTAAAACGATGGCTCCGACGAAACTGATTCCGATATCGATCAGAGTAATATAAAAATCAAAATAATTCTCTTCAATGGATTTCAAATCGTTGCTGAGTTTTTGAAAGAAATTGTCCGCTTCCGATTTCTGAAACCATTCTACTATTATTCCGAAGAATTTTTGCAAAACAGCAAGTCCTTGTAAGAAGTAGACAATGTCTGTAAAAATTTAGGGTGAGCATATCGAAATATAAAGTAGAAGACAATAAATACAAGAAAAGAAAGAAGAGAAACGAGTGCCAGCTGATAAAAAGGGAGTTTTTATCTATTCCGGCTCGCGAAATCGATGATTTTTGGAGCAACCATGAAATAATCAGATTATAGGCACTTAAAATCACCATAGAAATCATAGAAATAAGAAACCATTTTTTCCAACAGAAAAAGGGGTTCTATAAAGCTCTTTATTCAATTTTTTTCATCACTATCAACTGTCCTTTCGCACAAGAAAAGAACGATACCCACTTGAGATGGGGCAAAGACATGGTAAAACACTATACCGGCTTAGAAAAATATCGTCCTATGTTTACATCTGACAAAAATTGATAATGAATCATGATGGCGTCACCTTTTACGTAAATTTACGTCCTGATGGAATTCTATTCAAAAATAAACTTCAGCTTTTTATTCATAACGAGTATCGCCCGCAAAGCGTGCGGTATCTCGTTTAACTGAGTTTAGCATCTGCTCTTGATTATATAGAAAACTGGGAACATACGCAAGGGTTTTGCATTACTACAAAAATGAACCTGCGAGAGTGTGAAGTTTTGTACTTAATTGCTTATATCCATCCGCCGTCAAATGGAATGACCTGTGCGGTGAGATAGAGCGGCGCTTTGGAAAGAAGAAGCAGGAAATCGGCGGCTTCCTCTACTGTTGCCATTCTGCCGTAGGGAATTTCTTCTTCCAGACTGCTTCGCTCTTCCTCTGTAAGCCAGGCGTTCATGTCGGTGTCTATCGCACCGAAAGCGACTGCATTTACAGCGATGTGCGAAGGCGCAAGTTCTTTTCCGAGTGCTTTCACAAAGCTGTTGATGCCTCCCTTTGTGAGGGAATATAAGCTTTCCATGGAGGCGCCGACATTTCCCCAGACGGAGGAACTGAAAAGAATCCGTCCTTCTTTCGCACGGAGCAGATAAAGGAATCATGCGCTGCACGAGTTGAAAGGGTTCCAAGAGATTTGCCTGAAGGAGACTGTCGGTTTCATCGGCGCTATACTCTTGCGTAAGACGCAAGACGGACTTTCCCTGATTGATGATTAAGACCAGCTCGTCTATTTCTACGCGTTCTGTTTCTTTAGCATGAAAAATAGTCTTCCAAGAATGCGGAGGAAAAGCTTCCCTCTTTTAGAGTGATTTCAATGGGGGAGGGTTTATCTACCGTGCATTTTTCATCGTAGACTCGTCTTTCCCGCGTGTTGAGACTCGGGGAAACTCCCTTCGATTTCCGTCTTTAATTCTTTCCAGTAAGGCGATATTTTTTTCTCGCAGTTTAAAGAGCAGAGTATACCCCTTCTTTGGCAAAGGCCTTTGCTGCAGATCTTCCTATTCCTCTGGATGCGCCGGTGATGATGGCAAGCTTCATTTTTTTACCTCGTTTACAAAGATTACAATTTTTAGCATTTATCTTTATTACTTGATTTTTTTACAGTTTCTGATTTGCGTTTCTTTATTTTTAGTCAAAGAAAGCGGCTCTGCAAGGATGATTTTTACCATGCAAAAGCCGGTTTTTGCTTCTCTTCAGCTTTTTAGTTAAAGCCATAGAACTTTCTGCTTAAGCGGTAAGCTAAAATGGTCAGCTTGTTTCCGATTTTCCCGGGAAGATTTACACCCTGACCGAGGAAAACTTGAGCGCATACGGAGCCACAACGGGAAATGTTCTTTCTTAAGATAGTTCCAAAGCTCTTTCTTTCGTTCCATATTTTCTTCGTTTTCCGACTTGATGGAAAGAACGGAGGAGACGGTAGTGATGATTTCCAGGTAAAGAATCATATAGTTTCGCAGTTTTTTCGGCTGTACCTTCATGACATCACAAGAGTCTATCATCAGACGATTGACTCTAAACTGCTGATCCAGTCTTCCAATCATTACGGTTTCGTTGACAGACTGATCGTCTCTACCGATGTAGTAATGATAGAGGTTTTTGTTGCAATAATAAATCTTCTTCACATGGGGGAGCGGAAGATAAACAAAAAGATTATCCACATAGAAGGTGTGCTTCGGAAGGACAAGACCGGCATCCCGAAGGAGTTTCGTACGGTAAATCACGGAATGCATCAGGATATACTGCCCAAGATTAAAGCGCTTCATGTCGTTCCAGCCGAAGATTTTATCTTCCGGGAAGGCGTTGCCGTAGGACATTACCTTTTTATTTTCCTGTCCTACTTTTGTCGTAGACGAAGTTCGCAACAAAGAGATCAATGCTATCTCCGGAAAGAGTAATATTCCTGATTTTTCCAGAATTTCTAAAGAGCACCTCGGAATCCAGCCAGTCATCGGAGTCTACGACCTTGAAATAAAGGCCGCTTGCATTTTCTTTAAGCCGGTATTTCACGGCTTCCCCGTGACCGCCATTTTCTTGATGAATTGCCTTACAGATAGTAGGATATTTTTTTCTCATATTCCTTTGCGATTTCTAAGGTATTGTCTTTCTGGGAACCGTCGTCCACAATGAGGATTTCCACTTCGTCCCCTGCGGGAAGGATGCTTTCGATGCATTTTCCCATGTAGGCGGAAGAGTTGTAGCAAGGAATGGCAAAACTGATTAACTTCATAGACTCTCCATTTAATTCATAATGTGTATCGTACAGAAAGTGTGCGATATTTTGTTTACGAAATGGCTCAGATTTCGAGCGAAACATACCATTTACTATAGCATAAAAGAAGCGGAAAGCACAGTTTTTTTAAGCCTTGCTGCTTTTCACAAGATCCCAGAGTGTATAGCGATTTACCACGGAATAAATGGCGTCTTCTATTTCCTTATAGAGGGGGAAAGTTGGGCAGGATGCAGATTTTTTCACAGCTTACACCGTCTCTGACACAATCAACCGGTGCGAGCGTTCCCTCTGCAGCATTTAAGATTTCTCCAACCAGAATATCCTTGGCGTCTCGAGAGAGAAGATAGCCTCCCTTTGCTCCACGCACACTTTTTAAGAGCTTTCCTTTTACCATCAGGGAAATAATTTGTTCGAGATATTTCAAGGAAATGCCTTGCCGCTCCGCCATTTCCTTTATGGAAACAGGACTGTTCTCATCCTGATTTTTTGCAATATCGATTAAAAGTGCTTAAGGCATAGCGCCCCTTGGTTGAAATCATCATAGTCTTCATCTCCTCTTATAACTGAATATCCTAGCATAGCACTGGGGGAATACGCAAGGAGGGAAGGAAGAGAGCTTAATAGCTATCAGATGCAATAGCATGTCCAGCATGTTTGCTCATAGATATGAAGAAAGTCTTCAGGAGATTCTTTAAAGTTGCGATTGGCTCCAAAGTTCTATGGTGGATAGTAGTTGAGTACAACAATTATGTAAGGTATATTCATATACTACCATATTAGTAACCTCAGTTCTTACTTGACTGGGCGATACCGTGAACATTCTCATCTGTCTACTATTTTGTCGAAATGACATAAAAAGATTTCACGAAACTGAAAAGTAGTTTTTGTTCCATAAGGAAAAAAATGAAACGCGATCTTGATATTTAAATACAATATCACATAATTCCTTTTTCCGCAGATAATAGTTTTTCTATATTGGTATAGGCTTTATGATTTAACAAAAGAAAAGCAAGTTTTTGATATTTTCACAAAAATCATTTGCCATTTGACATCGTCTATATCTTCGAAGTAATAATAAAAAGAAGAACGACTTACACCGGCTGTATTGATTAACTCAGAAATCGTTATCTTATCTTTGGGTTTGCTTTGCTTTAGGATGCATAGAGCATCAAAAAGAGCACACAGGACTGTTGTAGAATTACGCACGCAAATCAAACCTCCTGTTCATTTAAAATGTATAAATTTCATTATACATAATTCTAAATTTTGTTCAAATTATATTGTCATAATGTTTAAATTATTCATTTTAATAATTTGGACATTTTGAATAATATATATGGACAAAAAGCTGAATACTGCACTTGAATGATATATATATCTTCATATATTATTATAAAAACTAAATTATATATAAAAATATTAAGATTTAAAAGCTGAAAAATGTGCATAGCGCTTAATGAAGACATGAGCGTTTTTAGAAATCAACATGTGAGGAGCAAATCATGGACGAAAAGAAAACAGGTGGTCAGTTTGCAACATCAGGCGGTTCCCATGGATCAGCGAATGAAGACAACATCTTTGTTTAGTGCCATGTCGGGATTTGTTTTTATGACAACTTCATTACAGGCCGGTGCAAATATGGGGTTTGGAGCAGATTTTACCACGGTGCTAAAAAGCAATTGCGGTAGGTGGAATTTTTCTTGACGGTGATAGCTTGCGTGATGGCGGCAGCTGCAGCAAAGTCAGTCTTACCTTTGGACAGTTAACAGCTTATGCATATGGAAAGGTTGGCTCAAAGATTATTGGATGTCTTATGGCATTTGCTCTTTTTTAGGTTGGACTGCTGTGGATGCCGGTTTTGATGGCAGGAGCTATCAATGCCTTTGTACCAGCAGATTCCTATTTTCCAATGAGTTTAATCTGTGTAGTACTGTTTACCATGACTGCTGCGTTTTTGGTATGAAGGCCATGAGTAAGTTGGAGTTCCATATGTATTCCTGTTATTGGTATTTTTCGGAGTGGTATCCATGGTGCTTGGAATCAAAAAGCGTTGGCGGTTTGACGGGACTGATGCAGTATGTGCCGCTACCCACTGCAAAAGATGCCTTTTTGGTGCATTGGTAGGATTGGCTATAGGGTCATGGATTGGATGCGCTTGTTCTCTCTTACCTGATTTTTATGAGATTTGCTAAGAGCACTAAGGCGGCTGTTGGACTTTCCGTACTTTTTATGGCGGTTATCAATCCTTTGATGCTTGTTATCGGTGCTGTAGGTGCGTTGCTACCGGACAGGGAGATATGCCTTATGTATTGGCTGCTCAAGGGCACAGTAATTCCGGGACTTCTGATTGGTATTTTTCGGAAACTGGGGACCTGCACAGGGTAATGAATACTCTTGTGCACTTACTTGGGGAAATGCTTTTTAAGGTAGAGCATAAGAAGATTACCATTATCTGTGGTGTAGTAGCACTTATTCTTACTGCGATGAATTTCTTCCAGTATTTTGGTGCTTTCCTGATTTTCCTTTCCAATTGTGTACCGGCAATCATCAGAGTGTTTATGGCGGATTACCTGTTTACATATCGGAAGGGCTATCCTGATGGAGAATCTATCAAATTTAACGCTGACTGGCGCGGCTTGGTTGCTGTAACGGTAGGTATTGTTACTGCATATCTGGGATTACCAGGGGATTTCACAGTTCTGGTGTGTAGGTAGCGCCATTGTAGTTCGTATTCTTCTGAACTGTGTTGGAAGCGACTCTCCGGCAAAAGTATATTACAAAGACTAAGGCTAAGCTTCAATAGGCGAAACTGGAATGGAAATTGATTAAAACCATATAAATTCTAAGGAGGTATTATCATGGCTCGTTATTGGGAGTGGAGTAATCCGTTTAAGATTGATCCGAAAGAAACTGCACTGATTATCGTGGATATGCAAAAGGGATTTGTAGATGAGGGACATTGCTTTTTTACCCCGCAGGCTCATGAGCAGATTCCACTCATTGCGGATTTCAAGAAGTTCTGTAATGAAGTTGGTATCCCGGTATTTATGTCCGTATTTGCACAGGATAAGGATTATCACAATGATCATTACTGGTTCCGTAACAAGGAAAGAGGTTTACTCAATGAGGACGGAAGCTGCAAGCTGCGCCCGGCACAGATGACTGTGAGATGACCAAAGCTTTGGAGCCGGTAGGGGATGATGTTGTATTTACAAAGTATACATATTCCTGTTTTTCGCACACCGAATTAGAGACATGGCTGAAAAAGAAGCGTATTAGAACGGTTATTATCTGCGGTACATGTACAGACTGGTGCGTAGACAGTACGATTCGTGATGCATATCATAAGGACTACAATGTAGTTGTTTTGGCTGATGGCGTAAGTACATATCCGCATGCAGGTGCCGAACCGGATACTTGGAATACCATGTTATTGGATTTATGGGGAGAGGATTCGGTAGAGTAGTAAAAGCGGAAGAAGCTAAGGCTGAAATCAAAGAGTCCTTAAAATAAGAAGATTTATCGTTAGGAATAGAATAAGTGTTATTTGTTTCAACGGCTCCGGTCGACTCAGAATGGTCGGCTGGAGCCACAATCAATAAGGGTAGTAATCATGAAGTTTAGTGCATCATACTAATCACTACAGCGATACGGTTGACTTACTTGTGACCTTTTAGAGCATATCAGAAGAAGTAGATTTATGTGGAAGGTGGAAGGCCACTTGACTATAGAACAAGGAAAGAGGGATTTTTAATGAGTGAAGCTACTAAAATAGATTCAGAACACAGCCTAAGCGCTGTACCTAAAAAGTGAACGCCGCGGTTTTTGGAATTTGGTTTTTACTTGGATTGGCTATGTTTTCACGGTAACCATCATGTCTGCCGGCGGTAATATTGCAAATGGCGCTGCTAACTTCTGGCAGTGTATGGCAGCAGTTTATACCGGCTATGGTCTTTTATTTTTGTTGGCACTTTTGGTATCTTACATTTCTCAAACAACGGGATATTCTTTTTGGGTTACTTACTCGTTATTCTTTTTGGAAGTGTGGGTTCCAGACTGATTTCATTTTTACCATGGTAACACTTTTGGGATGGTTCTCCATTAACTGTTATCTGTCCGGTTCTATTACACATATCTTGTTTCCTGTAATTCCGCAAATACCGCATCGATTTTTCTTTGGAGCGCTATACACCTTCACGGCAATGAAGGGACAGAAAATCATGAATCAGCTGGGACTGGTGGCTACGGTACTGGTTTTTGCAGTGGGAATGATTGCCATTATTCTGGGAATCAGAGATGCGGGCAGCTTTTACCGTCTCTTACAAGTATTCAGCATGAGCAAACTAAAACGTTTAATGACTTAGTAACGCTTGCCGTAGGTTCTGTTGTTTGCGGTGTTGTAGGTTGGGTTCCCGACATTATGCGGTTTTCCAAGGGTACTAAAACAAGTTTGGGAGTTATGGCCGTAGGAATGGGGCTGGCCGGTCCTTTTTATGCTGGTAATCGGTATTATCGGGATGATGGTTTACCAGCAATATGACAGTGCGCTGATTCTCCAAGAACAGGGATTTTTTGGCCTTTGCTTTCGTTGGTCTTATTGGAAACATCTGGTCTACGGCACAGGAAACGTATATTCCAGCGGATTGAATTTGGCATCTATTTTTACTAAAAACCTCCCGTGAAAAGTTAATTTTGATATTTGGGGCTTGCGGAATTCTTTTGGGAACCTTTGGGCTGTATCGTTATTTCTCCAGTTGGTTATCTTTTTGGCAACGGTATTCCCTCCGATGGGCGGTGTTGTAATTGCAAACTACTTCTTTCGTATGGAAGCAAAAAGCTTCCTGCAGTTGAGAAAAACAAATTTCCCCTCATTTTTCCTTCTCAGCTGTAGCATTTGCAATCGGTATAGCATCAAAGTATGTAGTACATTTTGGGCTTACTACCATTAATGCATTGGTAATATCCTTTGTGGCGGAAATTATTTTTGATCTATCTATCTTACAGCTCAAGCAAATGCAATTCGAGCTGAAGCGGAAAAAGGTCTAAGCAGAAAATGAAGAATGAATAAAAATGGATAGATTTTTTTCTTATAGTAAAAAGCAGACGCTTTTTTTGCTTTTTATAAAAAGGAAGCTTCTATCTTTCAAAATGGTAAAGGATTATAATGTGGAGTTTACGAAAGGTAGAGAAGTATGGCATAATCATAGCGCTGAAGTGTAAGAAACGAGATGTAAGTATCGATTCTTTTTATAATACGAGGAGGCACTATGGCTAAGATTGATTTCGCGATAAACAGCGAAGGACAAAGAGTAAGCATTCATTCGGAGAAAACTGAACCGACACGGATTTATTGCCGGAGCAACAGGCACGGGAAAAAAACGGTAAGTCTTAAGGTTTTGGCAGAACGGTTTTTCCGCGCTTTCCATTCCGGTATTTCTTTTCGGATTTCAAGGGAGACCTTTCCGGTCTTTTTTAAGGCGGGAGAAGCAACGGAGAAGATAGAAGAGAGAAGAAAGAAGTGCGGGCTTTCCGAAAGTGAATTTTCCTACAGAGCCTTTCCGGTGGAGTTCTTCTCCTTTTACGAAGGAGGGAGGATTCCTCTTAGAACCACCGTGTCGGAGATGGGGACCCTTTACTCTTGAGTCGTATTCTGAATCTCTCCGATGTGCAGGGCGATATTCTTCGCATCATTTTCCGCATTGCGGACGAAGAGGGTCTGCTTTTACTGGATTTAAAGGATCTTCGTTCTATGCTCCAGTATGTCAGTGAAAAACAGTAAGGAATATGAAAAAGTCCTACGGAGCTCTCCACACAGAGCTTGAATGCGATTTTACGCTCTGTGGTAGCCTTTGGAAGATCGGGGAGGAGGGAAGAGTTCTTCGGAGAGCCTGCCATCAATGTAAAGGACTTCTTCCGCTTGACAACGAATAGTGAGGGTGTGATTTTCCATTTTGGATGCGAAGTCAGTGTCATCCGACCCGAAGATTTACTCCACCTTCCTCTTGTATCTTCTGTCCGAGCTTTTATGAGAATTTGCCGGAGGTGGGAGACCTGGAAAAGCCTCGTATGGTTTTCTTCTTTGATGAAGCGCATCTCCTTTTTCAGGATTCATCGAAGGCTCTTTTAGAGAAAAATAACGCAGGTGACGAGGCTAATCCGCAGTAAGGGTATCGGCATTTATTATGTAAGCCAAAACCCTGCGGATATTCCGGAGGAGATTCTTTCTCAACTTGGAAACAAAGATACAGCATGGTCTTCAGGCCTATACGCCGGGAGAGAGGAAGAAGCTGAAGGCGGTTGCGGACAGTTTTAGAGAGAATCCTGCCTTTGATACCTTGGAGGTTTCTGGAAAAATCTCGGAACCGGAGAAGCTTTGGTATCCTGCTTAGATCCCGGACGGAAAGCCGACTATGGTGGAGAAGGTAATGATTTTCCCGCCGCAGACCTTCCTCGGAGAACTGAGCCCGGAAGAGAAGGAAAAAGCAAAGCTCGGATCAGACTTGGCTCTTAAGTATGATGAGATGATTGACAGAGATTCTGCTTACGAGATGCTTACGAGAAAAGGGGCTTTCGAGGAAGCCGAAAAAGGAAAAAGGCCGTTTCAGAGAAGGGAAGAGGAAAGGACCAAGGGGCAGACTTCCAAGCTGCAAAACCGTGTGGTGAAGTCAGTCAGCCGATCCGTTTCCGGCTCTATCGGAAGAGAGGTCGGCGCCAGCATTGGAAAGTCCGTCTTCGGAAAAGGCATGGGACGCCGGCTGGGCGGTAATATCGGTGCCGCTTTTAGGGAAGAGGTATTCTGGAAACCTTATTCGGAAGATAAAAATGTGGATGGAGCCGGTTTTTAGCTGATAAATAGTTGGAATGACAAAAGCTGCCGTAAAAAAATCAAAAGGATAAAGAAGTTTTGATTTTTACAGCAGCTGTTTTTTGTTCTATGGTCTTTAGCCGGTATCATGACTGAACTTTGAAAACAGTACCGATTTTATAGAATTTTTATATCTTTTATACCATAGTAGTCATTCCTTATCGTTGTGGCCATTCTATACCATAGTAGTCATTCTATCGTTGTGACCATTCTTATACCGTTGTGGTCATTTCTTCCGTCGCCCGGGTTAAAACAGGATTACAATGGCAAGAATCACCAGCACGACAATATCTACCCATACCAAAGGAGAACTGAAGAAAGAGCTTCAGTGCTTTTTCGGCCTTTCTCATCGGGACACAGAGCGACAAGCTTTGCTCTGTTTTTTTAATTAGGCTTATCACAGTATAAACGCTTCCTCCTAAAAGAAGGAGCCCGTAAGCGGACATAAGCCAAGGCTGTGCAGTACCGAGGTTATTCACCAGAATAGCCAGAGCATTATTCGTTAAGTGAAGTAAGATGGAATAACGAAGTCCGTATTTGTCCCGAATCGCGAAGAGGACAAAAGCCCATCATAAAGGCGGGAATAAATTGCAGGAAAGTTACTGTGAATTAATGCAAAGAAGAGGGAACAGGCAAAGGCGGTAAAAACTGCCGAATGCTTTAAAACGCTTATAAAAATACCCCGCGAAAAACCAGCTCCTCTACGATCGGTGCAATAAGAATGGTGTAAACAAGCATGGGAATATCATTCAGCGCACCGCCTTTTGCCGCCATTTCGGAATAGCTTAAGTCAAGTCCCATTTTCTGAAAAAGAAGGACCAGAGGGATGGTCAGCAAAGAAGAAATCCATTGTACCCGCAAAAAAATCAGAAAAAGTGTAAAAAAAGACAGGGGGAGAAAAGCGGGAAGAAGGCTCTTCTGTTTTATTTTCATCCAACGAAACAAGATTATTGTTTCGAAAAAGAAAATAGAGAAAGAGCAGACACGGAATGACGGAGACCATCATACTGTAATACATTGCGCCGGAAGACAAAGCCGGAAAAAAAGCAAGTCAATGAGAAGGACTGCCAGGACAGCCAGAACTTGTATCAGGATGGCATAGGAAAAACCCCAGTGCAGTCATATTGAAATATCTTTTGATTTGTTTATCTGTCATAAAAGCCCCTTTTTCTGCTACAATACTGTCAAGATTTTTCCTCCATCCTTTCGTTTTCAGACGAAGAGGATGAACTACATAAAAAGAGAAAAATTCATTTTATACTAACAAGATTTCATGGAAAAAGGCAATGCAAGGAAAATTCCAGTGAAAAGTCCAAGATCTTTTTGAGAAGAATCATGACATAAGGAATATGGCAAAGGACATCGGGAAGATAAGTTGGAGAATGAAAGCTATGAGAAAAAAGAATTGGTACATCTATGGAAAAAAAGCGGATTTTCAGTCTTTGGCGGATAAACTGAACTTGGATCCCGTCCTTGTCCGCATTTTTACGAAACAGAGACTTGGAGACGGAAGAAGAAATGCGGAATTTCTTTCCGGGGAAGAAATTCCCTTCCCCTTTATCTTTTACCGGACAGCATTCGCTTTTATAAATCGTTTGGAGAGAGCTATAGACGGGAAAGAAAAGATCCGCATTGTGGGAGACTATGATGTGGACGGTGTTTGTGCAACAACGATTCTTTATCTTGCCATCTCGCAATTTACGGAGGCGGGACAGTTAAGCTTTGTGATTCCGCACCGAATCAATGACGGATACGGAATCAACAAGCATATCATAGAAGAAGCGAATAAGGACGGTGTGCAGGTACTCATCACCTGCGATAACGGCATTTCCGCCTTTTTCGGAGTTAAGCTATGCGAAGGAAGTGGGGATTGATGTTCTTCTTACCGACCATCATGATTTGCGGGTAGATGAAAGGGGGAAAAAGATTTATCCTGAGGCTTTTTCCGTTGTAAATCCGAAGCGGGAGGACAGTAAGTATAAGAATGCTGAGATTTGCGGAGCGATGGTAGTTTACCTTCTTATGAAGATGCTGATAGAAGCGGGGAGAGGAAGAAATCCTGGATGAGCTTCTCTGTTTTGCCGGAATTGCCACGGTCTGCGATGTCATGAACTTACAGAAGGAAAATAGAGTTGTAGTGAAGAAAACGCTGGAACTTCTTCCGAGGACGGAAAATATCGGGCTTGCTGCGTTGCTTTCCCTGTATTGGAAGGAAGGAGAGCGGGAATTGTCGTCCTTTACCTTGGGCTTCCAGCTTGGACCGGCAATCAATGCGTCCGGAAGACTGGAGAGCGCTATGGAAGCGATTTCGCTCTTTCTGGAAAAAAAGACAGAGAGAAGGCAATGGCCCGTGCAGAACATTTAAAGGCGCTCAATGAAGAGCGAAAGAGTCTTACGGGAAATGCGGTGGAAGAAGCAAGAAAGCTTGCGGAGGCGGAAGAGGGGAAAAAAGTGCTTCTCTTGTATTTCCCGGAGCTACATGAGAGCTCGGCGGGAATTGTTGCCGGAAGAATCAAGGAGGAATTTTACCGTCCCACCTTTGTAGTGACCAAGACGGAAGAGGGCAAGGTCAAGGGCTCCGGAAGGTCGATTCCGGCCTATCCCATGGCGGCAGCTCTTGAAAAAGAAAAAGGCGCTTTTACTTCGTTTTCGGAGGACATCCCATGGCAGCAGGCTTTTAGCTTGAAGAAAAATCTTCCCTTCTCAGAGAAAAAGCTGGAAGAAGACTGTACCTTGTCTCCCGAGGATTTAGTGGAAAAGTTATGGATTGATACCGTTCTTCCCTTTTCCTACTGTACGGAAGAGTTTACGGAGTCCTTGCGTATATTAGAGCCCTTCGGAAAGGGAAATGAAAAGCCTGCTTTTGCTGAAAAAGAGGTGGAAATTCAGGGCTTGAGGATTCTCGGAGAGCATAGAAATGTAGTGAAGCTCAATCTCATGGATCGTCAGGGAAAGCGTATGGAAGGGATTTATTTTTACGGACGGGGAAAGTTTTTCTTTCTGAAAAGGGGGATCGTAAGAAGTTAAATATTGTTTACTATCCGCGCATCAACAGCTACAATGGGGAGAAACAAGTGCAGCTTGTGATTTCAGCACACAGTTTTGTATAGCATGATTATCCTGAAAAAGGATATGTGGACAGGGTAAAAGAAGGAAACCCGGAAATAGAATATTTCCATAGATAAAGATTTACGATGTAAGGAGGAAACAGGATGGTAAAAGAAATCATGAACTATGTTCGGCAGATGGATCCCGAGGTTGGAGCAGGATTATTTTCCGAGTATGAACGGCAGCAAACACAATATTGAGCTCATTGCATCGGAGAATATTCTTTCTACCGCGTCCATGATTGCTATGGGGAACGGTTTTTAACCAATAAATACGCGGAAGGCTATCCCGGAAAGCGTTATTACGGCGGTTGTCAGGAAGTGGACAAGGTGGAAGACATTGCCATTGAAAGAGTGAAGAAGCTTTTCGGCGCGGAATATGCCAATGTACAGCCCCACTCCGGTGCGCAGGCCAATATGGCGGTGACCATGGCGGTTTGCAAGGCGGGAGACACGATTCTCGGGATGAGTCTGGATGCGGGCGGACACTTGACACACGGGTCCCCTGTAAACTTTTTCCGGTCTTTTTATAACATCGTGCCCTATGGTATTACGGAAGAGGGCTATCTTGATTATGACGAGATTCGCGCCTTGGCGAAGCAGCATAAGCCGAAAATGATTATTGCCGGTGCATCCGCTTATCCGAGAGTGATAGATTTTAAAAAGTTTAGAGAAATAGCCGATGAGGTCGGTGCCGTACTCTTTGTAGACATGGCGCATATTGCGGGACTGGTTGCCGCAGGGGTACACCCGAGCCCGATTCCCTATGCGGATATCGTGACCTCGACTACGCATAAGACACTTCGCGGGCCAAGAGGCGGCATCATCCTTTCTACTGCGGCTGCAGCGGAAAAATACAATTTCAACAGAGCTGTTTTCCCGGGAATCCAGGGCGGACCGCTGGAGCATGTCATTGCGGCTAAGGCTGTTTGCTTCGGAGAGGCTTTAAAGCCGGAATATAAGACTTACCAGGAGCAGGTAGTGAAGAACGCCCGGGCTCTTGCAGAGGAGCTAATGAAGAGAGGCTTTAAGCTCATTTCCTCCGGAACGGATAATCACTTGATGCTTGTGGATCTGACCAACTTTAGCGATGTAAGCGGAAAGGATATGCAGAATCGCTGCGATGAGGTCAATATTACCTTAAATAAGAACAGTATTCCGCGTGAGCCGCGTTCTCCCTTTGTGACTTCCGGTGTACGGATCGGAACTCCGGCCATCACCACGAGAGGCTTTAAGGAAGAAGATATGGCGGTCATTGCGGATTGCCTTTATAAAGGTGGTTCACGACTTTTGAGGGAACGAAGGAAGAAGTTCGTGCTCAGGTTTCGGCCCTTACCAAGAAGTATCCGATTTATGAGGGTTAGAGAAGATGAGACAGAAAGAAAAAAATCTATTATTCGGGACATATAATTTTGCTTCTTCTGGAACTGATTGTCGTACTGAGTGCCTTCTCGGAAGACGGCTTTTACGACCCTTCGGTATTATACGACCGATTCCAATCTTCTTTGCGGGAATATCGTCTCTTCTCTATCTCTTATGGAAGCTTCCGGCTTTAAATAGAGAGGAAAAAGGAGTAGTAAGTCGTTATTTTCAGAATAAGGACGGAGGGACGACGGAGCTTTCGCGGCCCGGAACGGAATCAGTCTCTTACGTTTTTATTTCTACGGTGTGCCTCATGGTGACCTTTGTGGTGGTCCTTCTTGTTTTTGGGACCGGAACAGGGGTATGCCCATGAGTTTTTGGAGGAAGGAAAAATTTTTCAGTCATTTAATTTGTCCCTTTCTCTCTTACTTCTGCTTCTTTTTGAAGAGGGGATATTCCTTTAAAATGGGTTTCCTATGCCCTTTTTTTACTACCTTGGCCTATGCGATTCCCTTTAATTCTTTTTAAATGCGCTGGGACTGGTTTCCGGCCCTTACAGTTTTTGAAAATCAGGAGCAAAGCTTGGGAAAAACCGTTTTTGGATTGTGACCATTTTATCCGGAAATGCGCTACTGGCTTTATGCGCGCTATTTCTTCGGAGGATAAAGAATCGGAAGAGTTAGGCTTTACTCAGAAATAAATTACTAGCAGATTTTTGATGCGTTTTTTTCCGATAACGGATAACTCATGCATTATCTTTATAGAAAAACAGCTTACAGGGACAGTCCTTGTAAGCTGTTTTTGAAATTCATAACAAGTGGCGCAGACGAAGCCTGAGACATCTTGTTCTCAACGAGTATCGTTCGCGTAGTGCGCAGTTTCTTGTCTTATCCGTCCGGCTAAACCTTTTGCAGACCTAAATGCTCCTTCCGTAAAATCGGATACAGTTCCATATAGACCAAGACGGAAACAATGATGGATAATACTGCATTGATGGCGGAGGCCGCTACATTAATCTTAAAAGACAGCTCTGCAGCAGGCTTTTCCCAAAATAAGGAGTTTGTAGAAATACCCGATGGTGGGATCCAGAAATCACATTGGCAAGGAGCCCGAAGATTGCGGCAAGCAGAACCCACTTGAAAATGTGAGAACGATCCTGCGAGTCATTGATTTTTCCCAACTTATGTGCAATAAAGCCTGCGATTAAACCAATCACGAGTTTGCAAATTACGGTTTTCGGAGCGTAAGTGATATATACCGGATCGAGAAGATCGCCTATGGTCATACCCAGGGCACCGGCAAGTCCGCCCTAAGGGGACCGCCAAGAACCAGTGCGGCAATCACAACCACGGCATTTCCAAGATGAATGGAAGTGGTATCGCCTCCGACGTGGATTTTTCATCTGCAAAAAGGTAAACACCACATAAGATAATGCGGCAAAGAGTGCAGATAGAGTTAATTTTTGTACTTTTTGATTCATAGTCATACCTCCGTAACAGGACTTTCCAGCATTCGGAAAGATTTCGACTTGATAATGGAATAGCACGTGATTTTGCTGAGCACGAAAAATCTTCCAATGTTTTCAGATGATAACACAAACTGGACTTGATAAAATATCCAATTTAATAAAAAAATATAAGACCAGATTGCTATAGTCTGAAACTATATCCAAATCAAAATTCATAGTATTAGACAGGAAAAGTGCACTGTGTTACATTTTTCTGACAAGATGTGATTCGGTTATCCGAAAAGAGACATTTGCTTTGATGAAAAACGGAAGAGACCGCTTTTTAAGGGCAGTAAGGTATTTTTTATTCTTAACAAGTAGCACAGGCGAAGCCTGAGACATCTTGTTGTGGTTTTTTGACTATGGAGGTAGAAGAATGAGCGAGAAGAATAGAACGGGAAGAAATTTTTTTCTTTTAACACAAGAGCGGTTCATGTAGGGCAGGAGAAGGCGGATCCGGCAAGCGGTGCAAGGGCGGTACCTATTTACCAGAGTACGGCTTTTGTCTTTCGAAAAATTGTGATCAGGCTGCAGCGCGTTTTGCTCTTAAGGAGGCAGGAAACATTTACACCAGACTAACGAATCCGACACAAGGCGTGCTCGAGGAGAGGATTGCCAGTCTTGAAGGAGGAGTTGCGGCGCTGGCGCTTGCATCCGGTGCAGCGGCGGTAACCTACGCTTTTAAAGCCGTGGCACATCAAGGCGATCATATTGTCAGTGCAAGAAACATTTATGGAGGAACGTATAACTTCTTAAAGCATACCTTCCAAGATTCCGGTGTGGAAACGACATTCGTGGATCCCTATGATTTGTCCGAAGCGGAGAAGGCCATTCAGGAAAATACAAAAAGCACTCTATATTGAATCTCTCGAAATCCCAACAGGGGATGTTGTAGATGTTGAGGCTTGGGCAAATTTAGCACATAAACACGGGCTTCCTTTAATCGTAGACAATACTTTTCGCAACCCCCTATTATGTTCGTCCGATAGAGTACGGTGCAGACATCGTGGTGCACTCCGCCACGAAGTTTATAGGAGGACAGGGCTCCACCATGGGCGGTATCGTGGTAGATGGAGGAAAATTTGACTGGACCAAAGGGAAATAAATGGCCTTGGCTTTACTGAACCGAATCCTTCCTATCACGGGGTGAGCTTTGCAAGAGATACTGCACCGGCAGTGCTTGCAACGTATATTCGAGCTATCATCCTTCGAGATGAGGGAGCTGCCATTTCCCCTTTCAATGCCTGGTTACTCTTACAGGGGGACCGAAACGCTTCCGCTTCGTGTAGAGAGACATGGGCAAAATGCGTTGAAAGGTAGCGGAGTATTTTGAACAAACATCCGAAGGTGGAACATGTTTCTCATCCTACCGTTTCTCAAGATCCTTTACAGAAAAGAACTTTATAGAAGTATTTTCCAAATGGCGGAGGCTCTATTTTTTACCTTTGACATCAAGGGAGATGCGGAAACAACGAAAGAAGTTTATTGACCATCTCGAGCTGTTCTCTCTCTTGGCAAACGTTGCGGACGTGAAGTCTTTTGGTGATTCATCCGGCAAGTACAACGCACTCGGAGAGCTCGAAAGAAGAATTGCTTAAGCAGGGAATCAAGGAAAATACGGTTCGTTTTTTTCTATCGGAATAGAGGATATCGGAGATATTCTCACGGATTTGGAAGAAGCGTTTCAAAGGCGATTTAAGGTGAAAAATCATTTGTAGAACATTTTTGTGTAGCGGGAAAAAGAAGCGTCTTTCGACAGAGGGAAAGAACAGCTTCTTTTTCCTTTTATCTTGTCACTTGGAATAGAAAGAAGTAAGATAGCAAAGAATCACGACTAAGACGGGGAAGAAAGCGATGCATCATTTTTTTGTAGACAAGAATGAAATTATAGGGGATGAAATCAAACTTTACGGAGATAATTTCCATCATTTACAGAAAGTTCTTCAGGGGAAAAATCGGAGAGAAATTATAATTTCCGGTGGGGATGCTGTCGATTATCATTGTAAAATAAAAGGCTATGGAGAGGACCATGCCCTTACTCTCCATTTCCTTTTTGGAAGAGATGCATGAACTGAAGACAAGACTTATACTCTTGCAGGCTCTTCCCAAGGGAGAGAAGATGGAACTCATTATCCAGAAGGCGGTAGAACTTGGCGTGACGGAGATTATTCCCTTTAGAAAGTGAAAATTGCATTGTGCAGTTAAAAAGGAGAGAAGGCGGAGAAGAAAAGAAAGCGTTGGCAGAGTATTTCCGAAGCGGCGGCAAAAGCAGTCCAAGCGTTCTATTATTCCGGAAGTGCTCCCGGTTACCACATGGAAGGAGGCATTTTTCCATGCTGAAGGATGCGGAGATGAAGCTCTTACCTTACGAAAATGAAAGAGGAGTAGGCTTTACAAAGGAAGTGCTTCATCAGGCAGAAGAGCTGGGAAAAAGGCCGGCAGCAAGATTGTTCTTTGTATCGGACCCGGAAGGCGGGTTTTCTATTCAGGAAGTAGAAGAGGCTAAGAAAGAAGGCTTTCTTCCCATTAGCTTGGGAAAAAGAATCCTCAGAACGGAAACAGCGGCGATTGCCGCATTAAGTCTTCTGATGATGCATTTGGAATTTGCTGAAAATAAGGGAGGCAGAATGAGAAGTATTTACTTAGATAATTCAGCTACCACTAAGGTTTATCCGGAAGTGGCGGAAGAGATGTGTAAAAACGATGATGGCTGATTACGGGAATCCTTCGGCGAAACATCTCATGGGAGTAGAGGCGGAAAAAAATACTATAGGCAGAGTCGGGAGGAAATTGCCGAGACCTTAAAGGTGAAGGCGAAGGAGATCCTTTTTACTTCGGGCGGTACGGAGTCCGACAATATGGCGCTTATTGGAGGTTCCTTTGCTAAAAGTAAGACAGGGAAAGCATATCATCAGCTCTGCAATTGAGCATCCTGCTGTGTATAAGACTTTGGAGTTTTTTTGGAAAAGCAGGGCTTTGAGATCAGCATTTTAGCAGTAGATGAGAAAAGGGCATATCTCTTTAGAAGAGCTGGAAAAACGATTCGGGAGGATACCGTTATGGTAAGCATCATGACGGTAAACAATGAGATGGGAGCGATAGAGGATATCCATGCCATTGGAGAGCTTATCAAGAAAAAGAACCCGAATTGTCTCTTCCATACTGATGCGATACAGGCCTATGGGAAAATGATTCTTCGTCCCGAAAAAGATTTTTGTGGACCTTCTTTCCGTAAGCGGACATAAGCTTCACGGTCCCAAGGGAATCGGTTTTCTTTTTCATCGATGAGAAGGTGAAGATTGATCCGATTCTTTTTGGGGGAGGACAGCAAGGTGGACTTCGCTCCGGCACGTTAAATATTCCCGGCATTACCGGGATGGGACTCGCTGCCAAGATGGTTTATCAGGACTTCCCGGAAAAGATAGAGAGACTCTATCAATTGAAGGACTACTTTATCGAGGAGCTGTTGAAACTCCCGGAAGTAAAGGTGAATTCCGAAAAAGGAGCGGCATCCGCACCGCAGATTGTCTCCGCATCCTTCTATGGGGTAAAGGCGGAGGTTTTTGCTTCATGCGCTGGAAGATAAAGGGAATCTATGTAGCAGCGGATCCGCCTGCTCTTCGAATCATCCGGGAATTTCCGGAACACTGAAGGCTATCGGTCTTGGACCAAAAAGAATTGGATTCGACACTTCGCTTCTCCTTTTCCTTTCTTACGGAAAAAGCGTGAGCTTACTCGATACGATTGAAGCTTTAAAGGAAACTGCTCCCTGTTTTACGAAAGTTTTACAAAGCATAAAAACTGTTATAAAGCATAACAACTTAGAAAATGTGATGGGAAACGGAGAGAGGATCGTTTATGGTTTGGAGGAAAAATAGCGGTAAAAACAAAGGAGGAAGCGGTAGAGATATTAGCTGCCTATTTATTTGACCGTTGGGAAATCGAGGGCGTTGAGATAGAAGACGGTAAAGGGGCTTACGGAAGAGGAAGCAAAAATCATTTTTCGCGGATATCCTTCCGGAGGAAAACTGCCGAAACGGAGAAGCGAGTCTGTCCTTTTATCTGGAAATTTTACCGGAAGAGGAGAAAAAGCGAGAAAGGCTATCGTGGAGAAAGAATTTCTCAGATGAAACGGTAGACCATTCCTATACTTTGAACAGCAGCAATATTTTTACGGAAGAAGAGTGTAGGGAAATTCTTTCGGATTTAAAGAGAGAGCTAAGCGAAATGGCGGAGTACACGGAGATTGGATGTGGTGAAATATCCGTTTCCGAGACGGAAGATAAGGACTGGATGAATGCCTGGAAGGATTTTTCCATAGCTTCCGTGTGGGAAAGCTTCTTATTAAGCCGAGCTGGGAGGAGGAAGAACCGAAGGAGGGAGAATTTGCAATTTCTCTGGATCCCGGTACAAGCTTCGGTACAGGGACAGCATGAAACGACGAAACTCTGTCTCCTTTCTCTGGAAAAATATTTGAAAGAAGGCGACCGCGTACTGGATCTCGGTACCGGATCGGGAATTCTCGGGATTGCCGCTTTGAAAATGGGTGCAAAAGAGGTTTTAGCCACGGATCTTGATCCTCTTACAAAGGAGGCAGTTGCCGGAAACTGCAAAGAAAACGGGATTTCGGAAAAAGATTTTCCATCTCTTCATTGAAAAATATCTTTGGGAGAGGAGGAAGCTGCGAAAAAGCTTGCAGGGCTGCTTTCCGGAAAGAGCCCTTTCGAAGTAGTTTGTGCCAATATTCTTGCTCCCGTGATTGTTTCCTCTGACGCCGCTTATACCCTCCTTTTCTAGAAGAGGACGGTATCTTTATCGCTTCCGGTATTATTTGCGATAAGGCGGAGGAAGTGCGAAAAAGCATTGCAAGCGGAAGCAAGCTTGGAAATCCTCGAGGAGTGTGTAGAAGGGGAATGGCACGCCTTCACCGCGAGAAAGAAATAGAAAGTGAATAACATTGTATGAATTAGTAGGAGTAAAAGAGAGAGCTCTATGGCCAAAAGAAATGTGGAAGCCCGGAAATATGCTGTATCCGGTACCTCCTGTGTTGGTGACCTGTCAAAATAAAAAGGGAGAAAGCAACATGCTTACGGTGGCTTGGGCAGGGAACCGTGTGTTCCACACCGCCATAGCTTTCCATTTCCGTTCGAAAAGGAACGCTATTCTCATGCCATGCTGATGGAAACCGGGGAATTTGGTGGTGAACCTTCCGACTGAAGATTTGGTTTGGGAAACGGATGAGGCCGGTGTACGTTCCGGAAGAGACATCAACAAGTGGGAAGCCCTGCATTTGCATCAGGAAGAGGGAAAAAGTACTTTCCGTTCCGATGATTTCCGAGTGTCCCGGTTAATATGGAATGTAAGGTCAAAGCAGGTATTTGGAGCTGGGAAGTCACGATTTATTTTTGGCGGAAATCGTGGCGGTTCATGTGGACTCTTCCTTATTGGATGAAAAGAAACGCCTGCAATTGGAACAGGCAAAGCTTTTTGGCCTATTCTCACGGACAATATTTCGGTCTGGGCAAAAGTATTGGGAAGCTTTGGATTTTTCCGTACGAAAAAGGCGCAAAAAGAATAAAGAGAAAATAGACAGTCGTTTTTTAAAAAGGGAGGAACAGCTTTTTCATGCTTCCTCCCTACATTTTCTTTCTCTACTTTCAGTTTTCCCTTTCCTTGCGGATCAGGATGGATTCCACCTCGTTCACCGCTTTTTTCCACCATGGCATCCATTTCGGGGAAGAGCTTTTCTTCGGATTTTTCTGATTTTTCTACAATGGGCTTGGTTACGGGGATGTTTTGGCCACAAAGATGGTGCAGCAGTCCTCATAGGGCTCAATGGAGGTTTCATAGGTACCGATTTGCTCTGCCACATCCACGATTTCCTGCTTATCAAAGGCAATCAAGGGGCGGTACACCGGAAGAGTGCAGACTTCATTGGTGCAAACCAGACTTTGCAGGGTTTGAGATGCGACCTGTCCGATGGATTCTCCCGTAATGAGAGCCGATACAGCCGTTTTTATAAGCTAAGGCTTCCGCAATACGCATCATATAGCGGCGCATGATAATCGTCAATTCCTCGTGCGGACAGCGGTCGTAAATCGCAAGCTGTATTTCGGTGAAGTTTACGACATGCAGCATGATGGGACCGGTATAGGTGGAAAGCTGTCTTGCGAGGTCCATGACCTTGATCTTTTGCTCTTTCGCTGGTATAGGGCGGTGCATGAAAGTAGGTGGCTTCGATGAGAGCACCTCTTTTTGCTACTTGAAGCCGGCAACTGGAGAGTCAATTCCGCCGGAAAGAAGGAGCATTGCCTTTTCCGTTTTGTACCAAGAGGCATACCGGAAAGTCCCGGGAATGATTTTTCCGTAAATATTGATAAACTGTCGGATTTCGATGCGAGCTTTCACTTCGGGCTTATGCACATCCACTCGGGTATTCGGGAAGTTTCTCCAAAATACTGTGTCCGAGCTCCATTTCAATTTCCGGAGAAGTCATGGGATAGGATTTTCTCCGCGCGTCTGGATTCAACCTTAAAAGCTTACGGGCTTGTCACCGTAAGCGGCACGGAAAGTAGGAGAGTACCGCCTTTTCCAAATCGGCAAAATTCTGAGAATAGGGAATCTGCACCATGGGCGCAATCCCGGCGATGCCGAATACGTGTTGAAGCGCATCCATACATTCTTCGTAGTCATAGCTTTTCCGACTTTACATGAACATAGATTCTGCCGCGTTCTCTGGCTACATAGTATTCTCCCGTGGCACGCTTTTAATTTCATGCGAATGTCTTTTGCGAGGGCGTCTTCAAAGACATAGCGATTTTTTTCCTTTCGTGCCGATTTCAGCGTATTTAATTAAAAATGCTTGGTACTCCATAGTGCTCCTTTTTCACGATACATATTACAAAAATAAAGTGCATGAATCCATGCACTTTTTAAAAACCTTGTAAGGCTTTCATCTTTCCGTTAAGATACAGGAAGTCAGGCTTCTATAATATAGGGCTTTTAATGTATCTACGATTTCATCCAGTCTGGACTCATCTGCGTGAATATTTCAAATCAATGGGCTTGGATAAATCCAAAGAGAAAATACCCATAATAGACTTAGCATCAATGACATAACGACCGAAACCAAATCAAAATCCACATCCGTAAAGCGAACAAGGTCGTTTACGAAGGATTTTACTTTATCAATAGAGTTCAGGGAAATACGAACGGTTTTCATTAGACAATCCTCCTTTTTTTATGATGGTTTCATTGTAGTGAGGAAGCATTTTTAAAGTCAAGTAAAGATAGGGGAGAAAGGCAAAAAAGAGATAGAGCTATGCTCTATAAGGAAGAAAGGGATAAAAAGATGGAATTAAAGGGACTGCGTTTTTGCCATGCACAACTTAGGTTGCAAGGTTAATTCATATGAAGCGGAGGCGATGAGTGAGGCAATTCTTAAAGAGGGAGCAACGCTGGTGCCCTTTTCATGAGGAAGCGGATATCTACCTTATTAATACCTGTTCCGTAACGAACATTGCGGACAGAAAAGTCCAGACAAATGATTCACCAGGCCAAAGAACGGAATCCGGATGCCCTTGTGATTGCGACAGGCTGCTATGTGGAAGGAAAAGAAAGGAGGAACTGAAAAAAAGATAAGGGAATCGATATTCTGATCGGGAAACAGCGGCAAAGGGAAAATTGTGGAGCTGATCAGAGCCTATCGGAACTCTATGTTGGAAAAATGACGGCAGAATCGAAGACTATTTGCCTCCTGTTAAGGAAGAGGGAGAATATGAAAATCTTTTTCTTTCAAAGCCTTTAGACAGGAGTCGTGCCTTTGTGAAGATTCAGGACGGATGCAACCAGTTTTGTGCTTACTGTATTATTCCCTATGTAAGAGGAAGAATTCGGAGCAGGAAGATAGAGGACTGCCTTAAGGAAATAGAGCGTCTTGGACAGGAAGGGTATTTCTGAAATCGTGCTACGGGAATACACCTTTCTTCTTACGGCTTGGATTTTCAAAATCTTTCCTATGAATATGCCAGTAAAATAGCAGAAAGCGGAGAGGCGCTCATTTCCCTTATTGAAAAAATCGGAGAAATCCCTTCTATTAAGAGGATACGTCTGGGAAGCTTGGAGCCCAGAGTCATCACGGAGAACTTCGTTTCCCGCTTAAGGGCTGTGAACGGAATCTGCCCTCACTTTTCATCTTTCCCTGCAAAGCGGGGCGGCGAAGACCTTGAAGGAAATGAACCGACATTATACGAAAGAGGAGTTTAAAGAGGCGGTGGACTGTATTCGAAGAGCCTTTCCTCTGGCGGCCATTACCACGGATGTGATTGTGGGATTCCCCGGCGAGACGGAAGAGGATTTTTCAGGAATCAATGCGCTTTATTTCTGAAATCGGCTTTTACGACCTGCATATTTTTCAAATATTCCCGCAGGAAGGGAACCCGTGCGGATGAGATGAAGGAGCAGATTACGGAAAAAGTGAAGAAGGAACGCTCGAAGATTCTCTTAGACCTTGCACTTAAGGATTCGGAAAAGTTTCGGAAGCAGTTTATCGGAAAAAGGTCGGAGGTCTTAATAGAGGAAGTTCGTGAACTGGAGGGAGAAATGTATTACACCGGTTTTAATAAAGAATACATTCGTTTCTATATCCCCCTGCAGAAAGACAGAGCATTAGAAATCGGAGGGTTTATCCGGTGCTTGCAGAGAAAGCCATGGAAGAAAGCCTGCTGGGAGAGCTCTTTTCAGAATAAATACAAGTTCATAGGAAATTCACAAATCCCCTCGGGAAAATTCTTGACAATCTCTTTTCCGAGGGGTATATTATGAACATGTGTTAGCACTCGATATATATGAGTGCCAATAAATCCAAAAAGGAGGAAGGTGGTCTTGTGGATCAGAGAAAGCTTATTATATTGACAACGATAATCAAGAACTATTTAGAGACCGGTGAACCGGTAGGATCCCGAACCATTAGCAAGTACTCCGGTCTGAACTTAAGTTCCGCGACAATTCGGAATGAGATGAGTGATTTGGAAGAGATGGGCTATATTTTTACAGCCTCACACTTCCGCGGGAAGAGTTCCTTCCGACAAGGGTTATCGCTTTTATGTAGATCAGTTGATGGAGAAGCAGGAGAGAGATTTATCGGATGTTCGAAGTTCGATGTTTGACAGGATTGAGAAGCTCGAATCCGCCCTACAGTCTCTGGTTAGGAATATAGCGAGCGATACTCATTATACGGCACTTGTTTCCGGACCCAGGATGGAGAAGAACAGGATTAAGTTCTTACAGATTTCTCTGGTGGAAAAGGGAAAACTTCTCTTTCTTCTGATGTTCGAGGGAAATATCATTAAGACGATGACCGTGGACATTGATGAGGATTTAGAGCAGAATGCGATTCTTCCATTAACCTTCTTTTAAACGATGTTCTGGGCGGACACAGTGTGGAAGAGATTACGGAAGAATTCATTCGGACACTCCTGGATAGGAGCCGGCACAGAAAGACGATGGGACTCCTTCTTCAAAGCTTGGAAAGTATGCTTCGTACCGATGAGCAGGATGTGGAAATCTATACCTCGGGCGCTACGAACATTTTCAAGTATCCGGAGCTTATGGATTCGGAAAATGCATCCAAGTTGATTTTTGCTTTGGAGTCCAAGGAGGAACTTGCCGGTCTTTTGCAGGAAGCGGAAGAGAAAGAAGAGGACAACAAGAGTATTCAGGTTTATATCGGAAAAGAAAGTCCCCTGCAGGATATGGCAGACTGTGCACTGGTTACGGCAAAGTACCGTCTTGAAAACGGAATGCACGGTACGATTGGGGTAATCGGACCGAAGAGGATGGACTATGAAAAGGTACTGGATACCTTGAGCAGATTAATACAGGAAATGGGAGAGATTCCCTTGCAATAGGAAGGAGACGTTGTGTCAAAGAAGCATAATGAAGACGAGAAATGGAAGAAGCAGTCGCACGAAGGTGGCGAGCAAGGAAGGGAATGCACAAAGGAGGACTCTTCCGGAGATGTAAAATCGCAGGAAGCGGAAGAGCCGGGAACTGTCAGCGAAGAACAGACTTCTTCTACACAGTCTTCCGGAGAGAGTTCGGAAGGAGAGGCTCTTCCGGAAAGGAAAAATTCGGAAAAAGAGGAGAATACGGAGCTTTTACAGCTGAAAGATAAATATCTTCGCACCTTGGCGGAATACGAAAACTTCCGAAAGCGTTCCGAGAAGGAAAAGGCGCAGATGTTTGAACTTGGCGCAAAAGAGCATTATCGAGCAACTTCTTCCTGTAGTTGATAACTTTGAGAGAGCCTTGGAACATATCCCGGAGGAAGAGAAAGAAAACTCTTTTGCAAAAGGGTGTAGAAGGAATTTATAAGCAGATTCAGAAAGATGTTTTCAGATTGTGATATTCAGGCGATTGAGGCTGTAGGACAGAAGTTTGATCCTGCACTCCACAATGCCGTTATGACGGAAGAAGAGGGAGATGCGGAAGAAGATACCGTAACTGCCGATTTGCAAAAAGGCTATACCTACCGCGGAAATGTAGTTCGCCACTCCATGGTGAAGGTAAAGAAGTAGGGCGAAGATAAAGAATCGATGTAAAAGAAAAAAACCGATGTGAAGAAAAATTGCTGTAAAGATGAAGTAGTGTATAAACAGACGAATAAGCTTTTAAAAGAGCTTTTTCCATAAAGTAAAGCAAGAAATCAAATTTAGAATAGAAAAAGGAGAGTAAGAATATGGGAAAGATTATAGGAATTGACTTAGGAACAACCAACAGCTGTGTAGCCGTTATGGAAGGCGGAAAGCCCGTTGTTATCCCGAACGCCGAGGGTATGAGAACCACGCCGTCCGTTGTGGCATTTACCAAGAATGGTGAGAGACTTGTGGGAGAACCTGCAAAGAGACAGGCGGTAACCAATGCGGACCGTACCATTTCTTCCATTAAGAGACATATGGGTACCGATTATAAGGTTTCCATTGACGGAAAGGATTATACTCCGCAGGAGATTTCCGCAATGATTCTGCAGAAGTTAAAGACCGATGCGGAGAGTTATTTAGGGAGAAGGTAACCCAGGCGGTAATTACCGTTCCGGCTTACTTTAACGATGCACAGAGACAGGCAACAAAGGATGCCGGTAAGATTGCAGGACTTTCCGTAGAAAGAATCATCAACGAGCCGACAGCGGCAGCACTTGCTTACGGTCTGGAAGATGAGTCCGAGCAGAAGGTTATGGTTTATGACTTGGGAGGCGGTACCTTCGATGTTTCCATCATCGATATCGGTGACGGCGTTATTGAAGTGCTTTCTACAAACGGTGATACGCACCTTGGCGGTGATGATTATGATGATCGTATTACCAAGTGGCTTGTCGAGGAATTCAAGTCCCAGGAGGGCGTAGACCTTTCTCAGGATAAGATGGCTTTGCAGCGTTTAAAGGAAGCTGCTGAAAAGGCGAAGAAGGAGCTTTCTTCCGCAACGACAACCGATATCAACCTTCCGTTCATTACCGCGACGGCTGAGGGTCCGAAGCATCTTGATATGAAGCTTAGTCGTGCTAAGTTTGAAGAGCTTACTGCAGATTTAACGGAGAGAACCGCGATTCCGGTACAGAACTCTCTTCGTGATGCGGGCTTAACGGCTTCCGAGCTTGGAAAAGTGCTTCTTGTCGGCGGCTCCACCAGAATGCCGGTAGCACAGGAAAAGGTAAAGCAGTTAACCGGAAAAGAGCCTTCCAAGAATCTGAATCCGGATGAGTGTGTGGCTCTCGGTGCCGCAGTACAGGGCGGAAAGTTAAGCGGAGAGGCAGGAGCAGGTGATGTTCTTCTTCTTGATGTTACCCCGCTTACCCTTTCTATTGAGACCCTTGGCGGCGTAGCAACTCCTCTTATTAAGAGAAATACAACCATCCCGACCAGAGCATCTCAGGTCTTCTCTACTGCAGCGGACAACCAGACTGCCGTAGATATCAATGTAGTACAGGGTGAGAGAGAGTTTGCAAGAGACAACAAGAGCCTCGGTCAGTTCAGACTGGACGGCATTCTTCCTGCACAGCGCGGTGTTCCGCAGATTGAAGTTACTTTCGATATCGATGCGAACGGTATCGTCAATGTTTCCGCTAAGGATAAGGGAACCGGTAAGGAGCAGCATATCACGATTACTTCCGGCTCCAACATGTCCAAGGAAGATATCGATAAGGCTGTCAATGAAGCTGCACAGTTTGAAGCTGCCGATAAAGGAAAAGAAGGAAGCTATCGAGGTAAGAAAACGGAGCGGACTCCATTGTATTCCAGACCAAGAAGGCTCTGACGGATGTAGGGAGATAAGATTTCCGACAGCGATAAAGGCTCGGTAGAAGCTGACTTAAAGGCTTTGGAAGATGTTCTTTCCGCTAATCCTCTGGAGAGTATTACGAAGGACGGTGCTGAGAAAATCAAGGCAGCGCAGGAGAAACTGATGCAGTCTTCTCAGGCACTCTTCACCAAGGTCTATGAGCAGGCACAGGCTGCAGGCGCAGCAGGCTCCGGAGCGGAAGCAGGTAGCAGTGCAAATGCCGGACAAAGCACCGGTAATGCGGATGATAATGTGGTAGACGGAGACTTTAAGGAAGTTTAATAGGAAAAGGTTTCCCGAGCCCTTTTCGTTCGGGGAAGTAAGTAAGAACCGTTTCGTAGGTATCGGACTCTCCGGTACCTACGAAATATTGCGTATGATATGAATTCCCCTTCGGGGGAGATGCGAATATAAGGATTCCCCTTTCAGGGGAAAAGTGAATTGGATAAGAGTCCCCTTTCAAGGGGGAGGAAGAGAAGAGGATTTGTAAACATGGCAGAAAAGCGTGATTATTATGAGGTACTGGGGGTAGAGAAAAATGCCGATGACAGTGCGATAAAGAAGGCATATCGTCAGCTTGCAAAAAATACCACCCGGATGCGAATCCCGGAGATGAGACTGCCGCCGCAAAGTTTCGGGAAGCCTCGGAGGCCTATGCGGTTCTGTCGGATCCGGATAAGAGAAAGGCGTATGACACCTACGGCCATGCGGCATTTGATGCCAATTCCGCAGCGGGAGCAAGTTCCGGTTTCGGAGGCTTTGACTTTTAGTGGAATGGATATGTCGGATATCTTTTCGGAGTTTTTTTCGGCGGCGGATTTTTCCGGTGGAGGGTTCTCAGGCGGAAGAGCATACGGGCGTCGTGCCAATATGCCGGAAAAGGAGACAATATCCGCGTAGGAATACGGATTTCTTTTGATGAAGCAATCAAAGGGCGTAAAGAAGAATATTAAGATCCGCTATAAGGATACCTGTAAGACCTGTAACGGTTCCGGTGCAAAGCCGGGAACGGAGAAGACAACTTGCCCAAGATGTAACGGTGCAGGACAGGTCAGAATGACACAGCAAAGTTTATTCGGTATGATTCAGCAGGTAACGACCTGTCCGGAGTGTCACGGAACCGGTTCTATCATTAAGGAGAAATGTCCGGATTGTAAAGGGCGCAGGCTATATCAATACCGAAAAAGACGATGGAAATTTCGGTTCCTGCAGGAATCGATGACGGACAGGCGATCAGAAGAAGCGGCGGAGGAGATCCCGGAAGAAACGGAGGACCGAGAGGAGATCTTCTCGTTGAGGTTTCCGTAAGCGACCATCCCTTCTTTAAGAGACAGGGAATCAATATTTACTCCACGGAAGCAATCAGCTTTTCCGAAGGCTGCTCTTGGAGGAACAACGATTGTGAAGACGGTAGACGGACCGGTTGAGCTGAAGATTGCTGCCGGAACACAGTCGGAGACTCGTACTCGTTTAAGAGGAAGGGTGTCCCGTCTCTGCAGAATCCGAATGTGCGCGGTGACCACTATGTCACACTGGTGGTGGAGACACCGAAGAAATTGAATAAGAAGCAAAAGGATGCTTTAAAGGCCTATGCCGAAAGCTGCGGAGAAAAGCGTAGAATAAAAGGGCATTGCATTTTGTATGGGAAGAGAGACGTATGCAGCGTCTCTTTTTGTGTATCGAACAAAAAAATGTGCAATGCTCGTTTTTTATTCCCTTTATTCTTCTTAAAATAAAAAAATACCCTTTAAAAAAAGCTTTAATATATTCTGCCAATATGCCGATATCTATAAAAGAATAAGGAGTACTGATTCTCAAGGAGGAAAAAAATGGAAAAGAAAATGAAAAGAAAAGAGGCCTGTGATAAAGAAGGCGGGATCATGGAAGAAAAATCAGCCTTGCGGGAAGAATTTCCGCAATTCTTTGTGTTTCCATGTTGGTGGTTTTTGTTCTGATGAATATCTTGATTCTTGCGGCGGCAGGACAATCTTTTGAAAAGGTTAATGCGGATTATTTATATTCCACAACATCCTTAAACGTAGAAAGAGCCAAGAAAGTCGATTACACTTGCGGAAAAATACCGCAAAGGCAATACAGGATCATTTTGGAGGAAATGTACACGGAAACGGATAATGGCGCACCTTCCGTTCCCCAGTGTTTTAAAGGATTCGATTTTGCTTACGGAGAAAGCGTTCCTATGAGGAAAACTATCTTCTGGATTCTGTCTGGGAAATGATTCGTCATGACGAACATATCATGGGCGCCGGTGTATTTTTTTCGAACCGAACGGTTTCCAGCAGGGTGTGCCGGAGTATGCCATGTACTCTAGGCCGCGACAACGGAGATGAAAAATAAACGTTTCTCCAAGTTCCTGGACTATAAGTTTCTACGGCAACGGGGCGGAGGAATACTATACCAAGGTGGCAGCGGAGAAGAAGAGCCACGTGGTAGATCCTTTTGTGTCTTCCATCACGGGAGAAACCATTTTCGTTTTGGTCGTACCGGTACTGTATAAGGATGAGTTTAAGGGAGCGATTGTAGTTGACTTAAATGTGACTATGTTTAAGACTCTTGGACAGGATGAGTCCGGAGAAGGCGCAAAGACCTTCTTTGATGTAGTGAATCATGACGGAAAATTTGTTTACAGTTCGAACCCGGAAGCAGTAGGGGAAGAACATTGCGGAATATGTGGGAGAAGACAACTTTCAAGAACAATATTCAGAGCAAGTTTGAAGATCGTGAGACTTTCCATGTAAAGGATAGTCAGCGTATTCGTTATTTCTCACCGCTTACCATTTATGATACGGACTGGTATGTACAGTCGGCGATGAGTCTGGATGTGTATAATGCCGGAAAGAATAGACTTCTCTATACCCTTGTTTTTGCAGAGTTTGTGATATTCGTTCTCTTACAGGTTGTGATTTTCTTTACCACCAGACGTTCCTTGAAACCGCTTGGAAAAATTGGCGAAAGAGAGTGATAAGATTGCGGACGGTAACTTTAACATCGATATCAGCTATCCCTATCAGGATGAAATTGGTCGTTTGATTCAGAGCTTTAAACGGATTATAGAGCGTTTAAATTATGTGGTATCGGATTTACATTCCAAGTTGGGAGCATTCTCTCAGGGAGATTTTGGACAGGAAATTCATGAAGATGAGAACTATAAAGGGGGATTTCCATCCGATTCTGATTTCTTTACAGGAAATCTCGGGCAGTCTGAATGCAACCTTAAAAATGTACGAAATTCTTCTTCCGAAGTCAGCAGCAGTGCAGGGCAGGTTAGCTCCATGGCACAAAGAATTGCGGACGGAACAACGAAGCAGGCATCATCCGTATCGGATCTTTCCGGAACGATGGACAACATTTCCAAGCAGATTCATCATACGGCAAAGCAGGCTGAGAAAGCACAGGAGCTTGGGGTGCTCAGCGGTTCTCATGTGGAAACCAGTAACCAGAAGATGACGGATATGCAGGGCGCTATGGAAGAAATCACCGAGAAGTCCAAAGAAATCAGCAAGATTATTAAGACAATCGATGACATTGCTTTCCAGACCAATATTCTGTCCTTGAATGCGGCTATCGAAGCCGCTCGTGCCGGAGAGGCCGGTAAGGGCTTTGCCGTAGTTGCGGATGAAGTCGGAAACCTGGCGAAGAAGTCACAGGAAGCGGCACAGAAATACCTCCGTTTTGATTGAAGAAACCATCGGAGCGGTGCAAAAGGGTGCAAGATTCACGGCAGAGACTGCGGAAGCACTGCATTCCGTATCCGACAGTACAAACCAGGTGAACGAATTGATTTTGGAGATTTCCAAGGCTTCCGAGGAAGAGTCGGAAGGAATCAACAAGCTCAGCGAAGGAATCCAAGAGATTTCCGCTGTTGTGCAGGATAACTCCGCAACGGCTGAAGAGAGTGCTGCAACTTCTCAGGAATTGTCGGCACAGGCAAATCTGTTGAATAACTTGGTTGATAAGTTTAACTTACGTTAAAACAGAGCTTACTTCTTTTTGGAAAGAGCGGAAAAATAGTTTGTGACTAAGTGACTTTCCAAAAGAAGTATGTATAATAAAAACGTTGGGAACAGTATGGATTAAGAAAAAGCTTCCTAAAAGCAGTAAGGGTTTTCTTTTGGGGAAAAGAAGCAGAAGAGACCGGAAGAGAAGTTTTTTTCCATCAGCCGAAGAAAGAAGGAGAAGAATATGGCAAATTTGGATTTGACGAAGTATGGCATTACAGGAACGACGAAATCGTACATAATCCCTCTTATGAAACACTGTTTAAAGAGGAGACTGCAGAGTCTTTTAGTCGGTTATGAGAAGGGTAGAGTCAGTGAGTTAGGTGCTGTAAATGTCATGACCGGAATTTATACCGGACGTTCTCCCAAGGATAAATATATCGTTATGGATAAAAATTCCAAGGACACCGTTTGGTGGACCAGTGAAGAATATCCGAATGATAACCACCCGGCTTCGGAAGAGGCATGGGCATGCTGTAAAGAGCTCGCTAAGAAGGAACTTTCCAATAAGCGTCTTTTCGTAGTGGATGCTTTCTGCGGTGCAAACAAAAGGATACCAGAATGGCTGTTCGTTTCATTGTGGAGGTGGCTTGGCAGGCACACTTTGTGACCAATATGTTCATTAAGCCGTCCAAAGAGGAATTAGAGAACTTTGAGCCGGACTTTATCGTATACAATGCGTCCAAGGCGAAGGTAGAAAACTATAAGGAACTGGGACTGCACTCCGAGACTGCCGTGATGTTCAATATCACAAGCAAGGAGCAGATTATCTTAAATACCTGGTACGGCGGAGAAATGAAGAAGGGTATGTTCTCCATGATGAACTACTATCTGCCGCTTAAGGGCATTGCTTCCATGCACTGCTCTGCCAATACCGATTTGGACGGAAAGCATACCGCTATTTTCTTCGGCCTTTCCGGAACAGGAAAGACAACACTTTCCACCGATCCGAAGAGACTTTTGATCGGTGATGACGAGCACGGTTGGGATGATAACGGGTATTCAACTTTGAAGGTGGATGCTACGCGAAGGTTATTGACTTGGATAAGGATTCCGAGCCGGATATCTACAATGCCATCAGAAGAGATGCGCTTCTTGAGAATGTAACGGTAGATGCAAACGGAAAAATTGATTTTAAGGACGGAAGCACAACGGAGAATACCCGTGTGTCCTATCCGATTAATCATATTGAGAAGATTGTACGTCCGATTTCCGCAGCTCGATGCAGAGAATGTTATTTTTCCTTTCTGCAGATGCTTTCGAGTACTGCCTCAATTTCCATCCTTACTCCGGAACAGACTGAGTACTATCTTCCTTTCCGGCTTTTACCGCAAAGCTTGCCGGAACGGAGAGAGGCATTACCGAGCCGACTCCGACCTTCTCCGCTTGCTTCGGACAGGCATTCCTCGAGCTTCCTCCCACAAAGTACGCTGAGGAGCTCGTTAAGAAGATGAAGAAGACCGGCGCAAAGGCATACCTTGTTAATACCGGTTGGAACGGTTCCGGAAGAGAATTTCCATTAAGGATACCAGAGGAATCATCGATGCCATCTTAAACGGTGATGTTGTAAAAGGCGGAAACCAAGACCATTCCGTTCTTTGATTTTCGAAGTTCCGACAGCGCTTCCCGGTGTAGATCCGAGATTCTGGATCCGAGAGATACCTACAGCGATGTTAAGGAATGGGAAGACAAGGCAAAGGATCTTGCAGGAAGATTTGTAAAGAACTTTAAGAAGTATGAGAATACCGAGCTTGGCAAGAGCTTAAAGAATGCCGGCCCGAAAGTGCTAATGCAATAGTAGAAAATACTGCGATACTTACAGGAAATGGATAAGATTGGAAAATCTTATCCATTTCCTTTTAGAAATGGAATACCGCTCGCGGATTGTGCGGTATTCCATTCTGAACAAGTATCGTGCACGGAACGATGCGCTGGCTCGGTTAACAAGAGTGAAGAACACGAGAATTCCTTGCAAAAACTTGTAGATATTCTTAAGGCGGCTTTCCCGAGAAGAGAAGCTTTGCTATAATGCAGAAAGAATCAGTTTGGAGGGAAAAAAATTGGACAGTAGAAAAAGACGTACAGCCAGGAGTCGCAGTTTTAGCAGAGAAAAGAAGATTTTTCAAATTTGGACATTCCGATTAGGAGAAGTGAAACGCGAAGAGAACGCGATGTGAGAGAATACAGAGGGCAGGAGACTGATAAACAAGAGGAAGGGTATCGAGCTGCAAGAGGAGGAAGAGGAAGAAAAAGAATCCTTTGAAGGGCGTCTTCTTTCTTTGTCTGTTACTGGTCGGCATTTTTCCTTTGGCGCTTTCTTTCTCCTTACATCGGAAAACAATATCGTACGATTGCAATCTTCGGATTGGATAGCCGCGATGGAAATAAGGAAGCGGGTGCGTTATCGGATGTCATCATGCTTGCGAGCATCAATAAAAAGAAGCGGAGAAATCAAGCTGACTTCCGTTTTTCGTGATACTTATTCGGAGGTGGACGGAAACGGCAAATACCACAAGATGAATGAAGCCTATTTTTAGGCGGGCATAAACAGGCCATCAAAGCTTTGGAACGGAATCTGGATATTTCCATTGATGATTATGTAAGTTTTAACTGGGCTGCCGTGGCAAAAGGGGATTTCCGCACTCGGAGGGTGGACCCTGGATTTGTCCGACGCTGAATTCTACTATATCAATGCTTTTATTACGGAAACAGTGGAATCCACCGGTATTCCTTCCGTGCATTTGGAACATGCGGGGATGAATCATTTGGATGGTATTCAGGCGGTGGCCATGGAAGACTTCGCTTAATGGATACGGATTTTTAACAGAACGGCCCGGCAGAGAAAAAGTTCTGAGCCTTGCCATGGAAAAAGGCCAAAAAGGCGGGGCCCGTGAAGATGATCTCCGTAGCGACACAGGTCTTTACCGGAAATATCCACCAGTATGAATATGGCGGATTTTACAGATTTGGCTTCACAGCTTGGAAGGCTGCATCTTGGAGAAACGACAGGCTTTCCTTTTGCAAGAACGACGATGAAGATTAAGAAAAATGGATGTGGTTATTCCGGCTACATTGGAAAGCAATGTCATCGAGCTTCATCAGTTCCCTTTACGGAGAGGAACATTATCATCCCTCTGCAACGGTAAAGAAAATAAGCGACCATATTGCGGAAGTTTCGGTGTGACGAAGCCTTTGGAAAATGCGGAAGAAGCAGGGAACGGGTGGAGGAACGGTCCGAAAAAGGATAAAAAGCAAGAAGAAAAACCACTAAGAAAGAGGAAAAATCTTCCAAGTCCGAGACAGAGGAGAAGAAGGAAGAGCATAAGAGCGAAACGGAAAAAGCCTTTCCGAGACGGAGGAGTCTTCTATCGAAGTGAAAAAGAAGTGGAAAAAGAAACAGAGAATGAGGAGGAAAAATTAACGGAAGAGAATTCTTTGGGTCCGGCAGGAGATATCGGGAAAAAACCATAGAGTCTTCTGAGGAAAATGCAGAAAATCCTTGACATTTCTAAAGACATTATGTACTATATCTGAGTCGCCTTTTTAGGTGGCTCAAACCTATAGAGCTATCGCCAAACAGTGAGGCAACGGACTCTGACTCCGTCATTTCAAGGTTCGAATCCTTGTAGCCCTGCTAACGACTCCCGTGTGTGGAGTCTTTTTATATAACAGTGGTGCAGGCGAAGCCTGAGCATCTGCTCAGAGTATTATGCACGAAGCGTGCGAGATCTCGTTTTCAATAAACTGTTCTATGGAAAGTGTTGGATATGGTGAAGCTTTTCGGATAAACTTAAAAATATTAAAAATAGTATAATAGATAAATTGAATCAATCGAGTCTCTTAAATCTCAATTAGATAGGGATGGGAATCGTGTTATAATTAAGAGCAAGAAGAAGCGAGAAGGCCTGCAATAAAAGGTGCTTTAAAGCAAAATTTTCAGTCACTATTTATCAGGCGATGCTTCCTTTCTATTTTCGAAAAAGAGCTGCGGCGGTCGCCACAGCTCTTTTTCGATTATCAACAAGCGTCTATTTAAACGGAACTGCATTTGGAAAGGGCGTCCTCGTCTGCAATTAAAATAACATTTTTGTGGAATTGCAGGATGGAAGCCGGAACTTCAGGCTGACCGGACCTTCAAAACCTTTTTCAAAATAGCGGCTTTGTCTCTGCCGGATACCAAAAGAAGAATTTTTCTCTGCTTGCATGATGGTTCCGATTCCCATCGTGTGAGGCTTCTCGGTACCCTCTTCCTTAGAATTAAAGAAACGTTGATTGGCTGAGATGGTTTCTTCAGTGAGCTGCACGCAATGTGTCTTTTGCGGGGAAAAGAATCACTCGGCTCATTGAAGCCCGATGTGGCCGTCATGTCCCCAGACCTAAAATCTGCAGATGAATCCCGCCGAGACTTTGAATCAGCTTCTCGTAGCTCTCACAGGCTTCTCGGGCATCGCTTGAGACTGCCGTCCGGTACATGCGTATTTTCCTTGGCAATATTGACATGATGAAACAGTTCCTGATTCATAAAATAACGATAGCTGTGGCTATCCTCGGGAGCCAGACCCCTGTATTCATCCAGATTGACGGAGCGAACGGCAGTAAAGTCCAACTTTCCTTCCCGGTACAGTTTCTCGCAATACCTGATACGTTCCCACCGGGTAGAGCCGGTAGCGAGCCCCAGCACGGGTTTTTCTCTTTGGACAATTTCCGCAGCAATGTACATGGCTGCCTTTTTGCTAAAGTAGCGTAATCCTTCACTTTTACAATCTGAATCATGTTCTTTCCTCCTGCTGATAGAGTCTCTGTTTTTAGAATTCCAATCGGGTGTTCCGACGGAAGGATTTTATGGATATGTAGATGCTTTTCAATACGCTTCGTTTTCTCGTATATCGTAGCAAAATGCAAGAAAAAGTACAAGAAGACGAAAGATGGTAAAAGAGAGTTTTTATGGTATACTATAGGACAAACTTTTATGGGAGGGTTAAGGCGTGTTGAAAGATAAGAAAAACCAAAACGGTATAGAGAAAAGAATCAATTTGCAGAGCATGGCAAGGGATTTTGTTTCAGCTCTTCTGCTCTGTTTTACAATCGGCGTTTTTCTTTGGCATCGGGAGTTTCCGTAAAAGCTGAGGAAGGCTGGGTGAATCGTGAGGGCAATTGGTATTATTATCCTTCTGCGGAAGAAGAGCATTATACGGGCTGGATTCGGTCGGAAGATTCGGGGCGATGGTATTATATTGTAGATGGACAAATGCAGACCGGTTGGGCGTCTTGGAAGGAAAGTGGTATTTTTCTGAATGCGGACGGAGGAATGGCCGAGAAACAATGGGTCGGAAACTTCTATGTAGGGAGAGGATGGAGCAGTCCTTACGAATACGGAAACTCCGGACGGGTGGAAACTTTCAGGTAACGGATCCCTATCTTCTGAAGGAAAACCGACAGAGGAGTTAAATGAAAAACGGCAAGATACATCAAGGTTTTAATGGAACATCCGGATGCCCGTGCGGTTTTTGACAGTCCGAGTCAGCTTGTCATGGAAAACGGAAATGGCTATCCTTTTGTTATTTTTAAGAAGATGAGTCTTTACGATTCAAAAACTTCGAACTGCTTTATGGGGAGATGCAGGTTTTTCACAGGAATGCCGTACTGGAGTATTATGATGGGGAAGAATTGAAATTGATGCAGACCATGGATTTTATGCAACACCATTATCTTAGCGGAAACAGGTTCTTTGATTGATCCGGCAGGATTGATTACTTATGTTGTGGGTGAAAAACGATGACTTTACAGCAGCTTCGGCAGATTATTGCGGTGGCCGATTCCGGTTCCATTAATGAGGCGGCAAAACGACTGTATATTACACAGCCCAGTTTGAGTGCTACGATCAAGACGGTTGAGAAGGAAACGGAATCGACATATTTTTCACGTTCCAACAGAGGCATTGTGGCAACACCGGAGGAGAGGAATTTTGGGCTATGCCCGTCAGGGTTTCGAGCAGTACCAGCTGATGGAAGACAAGTATTTGACCGGAACGCCTTATAAACAGAAATTCGGTGTTTCCATGCAGCATTATACCTTTGCCGTGGAAGCATTTATCCATCTTCTGAGACAGTACGAAAAAGACAATCTCTATGATTCTCTATTTTGAGGGAAGAACCATCGATGTCATAGAGAATGTGCGCAAAGCAAGTCAGTGAGCTGGGAATCATTTATCAAAATGATTTTTAATGAAAATGTGATAGGAAAGATTTTTACGAGAGGGAGAGTTGAGTTTGTCCCTCTTTTCTCCTGTAATATCTATGTTTTTATGGCAAAATCGAATCCGTTGGCCAAGAAAAATTTAATTCAGATGGAAGACCTGATGGATTATCCCTGTTGCAGTTTTGACCAGGAGAGCGAAATTCCTTTCTACTTTGCGGAAGAGGTACTCAGCACCTATTCCTATAAAAAGTTAATCAAGGTCAATGATCGTGCTACCATTTTAAATCTGATGGTAGGATTAAACGGCTACACGCTTTGTTCCGGCATCATTTGCAGGGAACTGAACGGACCGGAGTATATTGCAATTCCCCTGGATACCAAGGAGAGTATGCGGATTGGGTACATCAAACATAAAAATGCGTCTTTCGGAGCTTGGAAAGAAGTATGTGGAAGAACTGAAAACAATATGAGGGCAGCAGTCCGGACCCATTAGTACCGGAATGTGAAATTATGAGAGGTACATTTGCAAAACCTGCGTTAGCTTCTGTAATAACGGGTACCGTGGCTTTTTGCACAGGAAATTCTCTAAAAAACTTAAGATTGGAGAATTATGACTTTTGGATTTTATTGTACCGATGCTTATCCTCTTGCAATGGAGGACCAATATTCCTTTTTCTCGATCAAATGCTGGAGAAACTTTCGAAGCTTAGCGGCGGAAGAGAAGAAATTGTACTGCTTGCGTTGTTTATTCTTCTGGTTCTATTCCTTCTTTTTATAAGAAGAGTGATACGGAAAAGAAGGCAGAAAGAAGCCTTACAGTATCATATTGAGGAAAAGGACCGGTATCATATCAGTATGGAAAAACAGGACTTGCATAAGCTGGTATCTCTTTTGATAGAAGGACTCGGCGGCAAAGATAATATCCTGTCAGTACGTTTTGATGCAAAAGAAGCTGAAAAGTCAAGATAAAAGAATATGCCCTTGGTTCAGGAGAATACTCTTCGTATGGCGGGTTTTCCCGGCGTTGTACGTCCCAGTAAGGACGAAGTTCACCTTCTCATCGGAGATGAGGCCGAGGAGCTTTGTGAAGCTTTACAGAATTTGAATTTATAAAAATGGAGGAGAAATGAAAAAGAGCTATGAAATCGATATGACGAAGGGAAGTATTTTTCCCTAAAATCTTGAGTTTCAGCTTTCCTCTTATGCTCACCGGGATGTTGCAGCTTCTCTTTAATTCGGCGGACGTCATTGTGGTAGGGCGCTTTGTCGGACATAAAGGCGATGGCGGCTGTCGGTTCTACCGGAACGGTTGTGTATCTGCTGGTGAATCTTTTTGGGTCTTGCCATGGGCGTCAATGTTTGCATAGCGCAAAGCATCGGTGCCGGAAAGCAGAAAGACACGGAAGAAGTATTATCTACGGCGTTCTGTGCGGCAATCGTATCGGGAATTCTTGTTTTCTTTCTGGGGAAATTGCATTATACGCCCCATGCTTATCCTGATTGCCATCCCCGAGGATGTGTTTTCAGGATGCGGAGATTTATCTTCGCTATTATTTCTTTGGAGTTCCTTTTTGATTCTATATGATTTTCTTGCGGCTATTTTTCGGGCGGTCGGAGATACAAAAGACCTCTTTACACACAAATTGTAGCGGGAGTAATCAATGTTCTTTTGAATCTTTTTGTGATAGAACTTGGTTTAGGGGTAGAGGCGTGGCGATTGCAACCAGTATCTCCGAGGCCTTTTCTTCTATAGTCCTCATTGTTCTTCTTTTTAAAGGAAGAGGGGAGCATTGAAAGCTGCCGTTACACAACCTTCGCATTTATCCGAAAAACTCTATAGAATCTTTCAGTTGGGAATTCCTGCCGGCGTGCAGGGAATGCTTTCCATTTCAACTTGAGCATTCAGTCTGCTTTGAACTCCTTTCGGCTCCACGGCTATGGCAGGGAGCTACTGTTGCAGGAAATATTGAAGGTTTTGTTTACATTGCCATGAATTCCGTGTCACAAGGAATGCTTTCTTTTACCAGCCAAAATCTGGGTGCAAAACAGTATAAGAGAATCAATGACATCTTAAAGAACTGTGTTTTGGCTCTGGGGATGATTGCTGTAATCAGTAATATCCTGGTTTTTTTATTTTCGAAAAAGTCTGGCAGAGCTTTTTACCAATTCGGAAGAGGAGGTGGTGCGTTATGCGCAGAGAGATGTTTATTATTATTTGCCCCTACTGCCTTTTTGGTCTGATGGATGTTCTGGTGGGGGCTTGAGAGGTTTTCGGCTACAGCTTTCAACCGATGATTATCAGTTTGATCGGAATCTGTTGTACCAGAGTTTTTTTATGTCTTGGTGCTTTTTTTCCGCTTCCGGCCTTTCACGGACTAAAGCAGCTGTATTTCAGTTATCCGGTGACTTGGGTGATTACCTTAAGTTGCCTTTTGGGTTTTATACAAAAAGGTACGGAATACTTTTCCCGCTACCAATGAAGAAGGAGTAATATGAGAAATTTAACCTTATTAACGGACTTTTTATGAACTGACGATGATGCAAGGTTATTTTAAGAGCGGAAAATCACAGGATAGGGTGATTTTTCGACATGTATACCGAAAGAATCCTTGTGGAAACGGCTTTCTCTATCTGCTGTGGTCTGGAGCAGGTAGTGGAATATATTCGAAATCTCAACTTTTAATGAAGAGGATATCGATTATTTAAGAAGCCTGAAGATTTTCGACGAAGATTTTATTGACTACCTTCGAGGATTCCATTTTACGGGAGACATTTATGCCATTCCGGAAGGAACGGCAGTATTTCCGAGAGAACCTCTTGTAAAGGTGATTGCACCGGTTATTGAAGCCCAACTGATAGAAAGTGCATTACTGAATATCATTAATCACCAGTCCCTTATTGCGACAAAGGCAAGCCGGGTTGTACATGCCGCAGCGGGTGACTCGGTCATGGAATTCGGACTTCGAAGGGCCCAGGGACCTGATGCGGGAATTTTCGGGGCAAGGGCGGCGATTATTGCAGGATGCATAGGCACTTCCAATGTTTTTGCCGGAAAAAAGTTCGGCGTTCCGGTTATGGGAACGCATGCGCATTCCTGGATTATGTCTTTCCCGACGGAATTGGAGGCTTTATCACCTATGGAAGACTTTATCCGGAAAGTTGTATTCTGTTGGTCGATACTTATGACACCTTAAAGAGCGGTGTAAAAATGCGATTCGTTGCTTTGATACCTTAAAGGCGGAGGGAATCAAACTCAAAGCGTTACGGAATCCGGATGGACTCGGGGGACTTGGCTTACCTTTCCAAGAAGGCGAAGAAGATGCTGGATGAGGCGGGATATACGGATGCCGTGATTTCCGCGTCCAATGATCTCGATGAAGACTTAATCAGCTCCCTAAAATTGCAGGGAGCAACAATCAATTCCTGGGGAGTAGGCACAAAGCTCATCACCTCCGAAAATCAGCCCAGCTTCGGCGGAGTCTATAAGCTTTGCGGCAATTATGGGAGAGAACGGAGAGTGGATTCCGAAGATAAAGCTTTCCGAGAATTCCGAGAAGATTACGAATCCGGGAGATAAGCAGGTTTATCGTATCGTGCAAAAAGGAGAGTGGAAAGGTCTTTGCGGATTATATTTGCCTCGCGGAGGAAAAGTTTTTCCACGGATGAGGATTTGACTTTGTTTGATCCGGTGGAAACCTGGAAGAAGAGCACCCTGGAAGGCGGTAGCTATACGATGGAGCCTCTGCTTCAGCCTATTTTTGAAGGCGGGAAAGCTTGTTTACACTTGCCCAAGCGTGGAGGAAATTACCGAGCATGCAAAGAGAGAGCTGGACAGACTCTGGGATGAGTGTAAGCGTTTGAAAAATCCGCATAATGTCCATGTGGATTTATCGGATAAGCTCTACGAGATGAAAATTAAGCTTTTGGAAGAGTATAGATAGGCAGTCCGGAGAAGTGCCAATGTTTCCCTACACTGCTGTATTCCCTATACTGCTGTATTTTTTCTGCAGTGGATTGTGCGCTTGGATTTCTTGCTTTCTTTTTCCCGAATTATTATAATAGGACGGATAATGCTGAATGAAGGAGTGAATCATGTTTAAAAAAGTAGATACCAATATGAATTTTTGTGGAAAGAGAGAGGGAAGTCGAGGGTTTTGGAAAAGGGAAGATATTTTCAAAAATCCATTGAGGAGCATAAGGGAGATCAATCTTATGTTTTCTATGACGGCCCTCCAACCGCAAACGGAAAAACCGCATATCGGTCATGTGGAGACCAGAGCGTTTAAGGACATGATTCCCCCGTTACCATGCCATGAAAGGGAATATGGTTCCGAGAAAAAGCCGGATGGGATACCCACGGCCTTCCGGTAGAGCTGGAAATCGAGAAGGAAATCGGCATCAACGGGAAAGAGCAAATTGAGGCTTACGGTGTAGCTCCTTTCATTGATTTATGTAAGAAAAATGTTTGGAAGTACAAAGGGATGTGGGAGGATTTCTCCTACAAGGTGGGCTTCTGGGCAGATATGGAGAACCCCTATGTAACCTATCATGATGACTTTATCGAGTCGGAGTGGTGGGCCTTAAAGGAGATTTGGAAGAAGAAGCTCTTGTACAAGGGCTTTAAGGTTGTGCCCTACTGTCCCCGTTGCGGAACCCCGCTTTCCTCCCATGAGGTAGCGCAGGGTTATAAGGAGCTTACAGAGCGTTCCGCTGTAGTTCGCTTCAAAATCAAGGGTGAAGAGGGCTATTTCCTCGCTTGGACAACTACGCCTTGGACCCTTCCTTCCAATGTAGCGCTTTGCGTGCATCCGGATCTTGACTATGCGAAGGTCAAGGCTTCGGACGGAATCTCTATATCCTTGCCGTAGCGCGTCTTGACGCTGTGCTTTCCGGCCTTGCGAAAGAGGGCGAAGAAGCCTACTCCGTTTTGGAAACCTGTAAGGGGAAAGACCTTGTGGGGCTTAGCTATGAGCCTCTGTACGCCGGTGCGGAGAAGGAAGCGGAGAAGCAGCATAAGAAGGCCTGCGTTGTGGTTTCCGACTACTATGTCAGTGCAGATGACGGTACCGGTATCGTGCATATTGCACCTGCATTCGGTGAAGACGACGGTCGTATCGGAAGAGAGAATGATTTGGCTCTCGTGAAGTTCGTGGACAGCGAAGGAAAACTTACGGAGGAAACGCCTTTCTTCGGTATGCGTTGTAAGCCGACGGAGAAGGAAGTTATGGAAGGTGCAATCAGTGCCGATCCGGAGGTTTTAAAAAGATCTGGATAAAGAGGTCTGCTTTTTGATGCACCGAAGTTGACGCACAGCTATCCGCACTGCTGGCGTTGCGGAACACCCCTTATTTACTATGCAAGAGAGAGCTGGTTTATCAAGATGTCTGCGGTAAAGGACGAATTGGTAGCCAATAACAATACCGTAAACTGGATTCCGGAGTCTATCGGAAAGGGAAGATTCGGCGACTGGATTGAGAATGTACAGGACTGGAGCCTTTCCCGTGACCGTTACTGGGGAACTCCGCTAAACATCTGGGAGTGTGAAGGCTGCGGACACCAGGACGCAGTGGGCTCGATTTCCGAATTACAGGAAAGAGCGGAAAATTATCAGGATGTATTAAATAAGCTGAAGGCGGAGGGGGATAAGGGATATTCCTCCGACTATGTAGGCTATGAGCATATTGAACTGCATAAGCCTTACGTGGATATGCTGACCCTTTCCTGCCCGCACTGCGGAAAGAAGATGAAGAGAGTACCGGAAGTCATCGACTGCTGGTTTGATAGCGGTGCCATGCCTTACGCGCAGCACCATTATCCCTTTGAAAACAAGGAGCTCTTCGAGTCTCAATTCCCGGCGCAGTTTATCTGTGAAGCGGTAGACCAGACCAGAGGTTGGTTCTATTCTCTGCTTGCGGAGTCAACCTTGCTTTTCCATAAGGCACCTTTTGAAAATGTTCTCGTTCTCGGCCATGTGCAGGACGAAAACGGGCAGAAGATGAGTAAATCGAAGGAAATGCCGTAGACCCGATGGAGGCTTTACAGAAGCACGGTGCCGATGCGATTCGCTGGTTCTTCTATACGAACTCCGCACCCTGGCTTCCGAACCGTTTCCATGACGGAGCTGTGGTGGAGGGACAGAGAAAGTTCCTTTCCACCCTTTGGAACAGCTATGCTTTCTTTGTTTTATATGCGAATATCGATGACTTCGATCCGACAAAATACAGCTTACACTACGAGAGTCTGTCTCCGATGGATAAGTGGCTCCTCAGTAAGCTGAATACTTTGATTGCTACGGTAGACAATAATTTAGCGCAGTTTAAGATTCCTGAGGCGGCCAATGCCCTTGAGGAATTCTGTGATGAGCTTTCCAACTGGTATGTAAGACGCTCCAGAGAGCGTTTTCTGGGCAAAGGGCATGGAAGAGGATAAGGTCAATGCCTATATGACGCTCTATGAAACGCTGGTGACTTTCGCAAAAGCTTGCTGCACCGCTTGTGCCCTTTATTACGGAGTCCATTTATCGTAACCTTGTTCTGCTCCGTGGATGATGCTGCTCGAAGTCTGTACATCTCTGTGCCTATCCAATTTCGAATCCTGCTTATATCATCAAGGATTTGGAGGAAAATATGGATGAAGTGCTGGCTTTTGTAAAAGCTCGGAAGAGCGGCGAGAGAAAAGGCACAGGTCAAGAACCAGTCAGCCGCTTTCCGTAATGTATATTTCCGGTGGAAAGGCGCTGGAAAAACAGTATGAGAGCATCGTGCGGGAAGAGCTTTAACTTAAAGTCTATAGAATTCAAGGAAGACTTATCCGACTTTTACCGCCTATATCTTTTAAGCCGCAGTTAAAGACGGTAGGCCCGAAGTACGGTAAGCATTTGCAGGAAAATCCGTACTTACCTGACAGAACTGGACAGTAAGACGGGAATTAAAGCTCTTGAAGAAGGGGCTATCCGCTTTACAGCTAAGGACGGTACTGCAGTAGAGCTTTCCAGAGAGGATTTATTGATTGAGTCCACGAAGAAGGATGGCTTTATCACGGAAGAAGACGGAAAGTACACCGTGGTACTGGATACGAACTTAAGTGAAGAGCTGAAGGAAGAGGGCTTCTTAAGAGAAATTATTTCCAAGGTACAAACCATGAGAAAGGAAGCCGGATTCGAGGTTATGGATCGTATTCATCTTTCCGCAAAAGGCAATGAAAAGCTGATTGCTCTTATGCAGAAATTTGAGAAGGAGCTTTGCAAGACTGTTCTTGCAGATACGCTTAGTTTCGGAGAATTAAGGGGCTATGTAAAGGACTGGGATATCAATGGAGAAGAGTTAAAGCCTTTCCGTAGAAAAATAGATCGAAGAGTAGATGACAATCTAAGGAGGAAAATGCAAAAGTTTGATAAAGCCATGTTGAAAAAGGAAATTGAAAACAATGCCAGAAAGCTTTTCAGACGAGAACTTACGGAATTAAATGAGAAAGAAGCTTTTCATGCAGTAGCGGCAGCAATCCAGAATCAGATTATTGATGACTGGATTCTCACAACCAAGCGTGCGGAAGAGGAAGATCGGAAGAGGGTCTACTATCTTTCCATGGAGTTTTTGATGGGAAGAGCACTCGGAAACAATATCCTGAATCTTTCCGCACATGAAGAAATCAAGGAAGTGCTTGAGGAGCTCGGTTTGAATTTGTCCGCCCTGGAAGACGCCGAGCCGGACTGGGCTCTTGGTAACGGAGGTCTCGGAAGACTGGCTGCCTGCTTTTTAGACAGTCTTGCAAACTCTTGGCTATTGGGCTTGCGGTTGCGGGATTCGGTATAAGTACGGCTTCTTCAAGCAGCAGATTGTAGACGGCTACCAGAAGGAAGTGGCGGATGACTGGTTAAAGGATGGAAATCCCTTTGAAATCCGCAGAGCCGAGCTTGCCAAGGAGGTGCGTTTCGGCGGTTGGGTAGAAACCGTACAGGAGGCGGATGGAAGGCTTCGTTTTATACAGAAAGGCTATCAGTCCGTAGAGGCCATCCCTTATGATACGCCTGTGGTTGGCTACAATAACCATATTGTGGACACTCTTCGGGTTTGGGATGCCAATGCGAAAGAAACCTTCAGTCTCGACGAATTTGATAAGGGAAATTATCAAAAAGCGGTAGAGTCTGCCAATATGGCTAAGAATATTGTGGAAGTATTGTACCCGAATGATAATCATTATGCCGGGAAGGAATTGAGACTTCGTCAGCAGTATTTCTTTATTTCCGCATCGGTTCAGACTGCAGTGGAATATTACGCCAGAAAAAACATAACGAGGGATGTCAGGAACCTGCCCGTAAAGCTTGCCTTCCAGTTAAATGACACGCATCCCACGGTAGCAGTAGCGGAACTGATGCGTGTTTTAATGGATGATTATCAGTTAAGCTGGGATGAAGCTTGGGAGATTACGGTAAAGACCTGTGCGTATACGAACCATACCATTATGGCGGAGGCCTTGGAGAAATAGCCGATTGAGCTGTTCTCGAAGCTCCTTCCCCGTATCTACCAGATTGTAGAAGAAATCAATCGTCGTTTTGTGAGGAAGTCAGAAGAAAATATCCTGACCGTGCAGAGGCTAAGATTGCCAAAATGGCTATTATCTATGACGGTCAGGTTAAGATGGCCCATCTTGCCATTATCGGAGGCCATGCGGTAAACGGTGTGGCCGCGCTGCATACGGAAAATTCTGGAAAAACAGGAGTTGAAGGATTTCTATGAAATGTATCCGGAGAAATTCTCCAATAAGACCAACGGAATTACCCAAAGAAGATGGCTGCTCCATGCGAATCCGGAGCTTGCCGAGTGGGTTACAAATAAAATCGGAGATCAATGGATTACGGATTTACCCCAAATTGAAAAACTTGCAGTTTATGCGGAGGATAAAAAGGCACAATCGGAATTTATGGCGATTAAACGACATAATAAGGGAAAGACTTGCGCGCTATATCTTTGAACATAACGGCATCAAGCTCAATGTGGATTCCATCTTTGATGTCATGGTTAAGCGTCTCCACGAGTATAAGAGGCAGCTTATGAATATTCTGCATATCATGTACCTTTATAACCAGATTAAAGATCACCCGGAGAAAGATTTTTATCCGCATACCTTTATCTTCGGAGCGAAGGCGGCAGCAGGCTATAAGACGGCAAAACTCACGATTGAGTTAATCAATAACGTGGCGGAAGTCATCAATAACGATGCTTCTATCAGGGATAAGATTAAAGTAGTATTTGTGGAGGACTATAAGGTTTCTTCTGCAGAAGTGATCATTCCGGCAGCAGATTTCTCCGAGCAGATTTCCACTGCGTCTAAGGAAGCTTCCGGAACCTCAATATGAAGCTGATGTTAAACGGTGCCTGACCATTGGGACAATGGATGGGGCAAATGTGGAAATTGTTAAGGAAGTCGGTGCGGAAAATGCCTTTATTTTTCGGGATGAGCAGTGATGAAGTGATTCAATTGGAACAGAATCAAAAGCTATAACCCGATGGATATTTTTAACAATGATCAGGAAATCAGAAGAGTCTTGATGCAGCTGGTAAACGGCTTTCTACAGTCCGGAAGATCCGGAGCTTTTCAGACCGCTTTATAATCTCTCTTAAACACCAAGGAATCCGATGTAGCTGACCGCTACTTCATCCTGAAAGATTTACGTTCTTACATTAAGGCACAGGAAGAAGCGGTAAAGCAGTTCCAAAATCGACTGGTGGGCTAAAAGCGGCAATTTTTGAACACGTCCCATGCCGGAAAGTTCTCTTCGGACAGAACGATAGAGGAATATGTAAAGGGATATTTGGCATCTCGATAAAAATTACTCTGTAAGGAAGAAAGAATGGAAGTATTGCTTCAGCTGGAATTGGAAGCGGAGGAGAAGCAGGCCTTTCAAGACCTGATTCTCCTCTGTAATCGAGAAGACGGAACCAACTATGACAGCGGTCTGGACTATGATTTCTTTTACAGCATTCGAAATGAAGAGAAAAAGGAAAGCGGAATCAAAGAAGAGTATCTTGCTATTTTTGATGGGATATAAACTCGGAGAGCAGGAAGAAGGACAGGACATTTTGCTGTGTACGGCTTTTGTACATCCCTCCATGCGAGGACAGGGCCTTTTTACCATGTGCATGGAATGTCTTTATGATGATTTTCGTGGTAAGAAGATTCGCCTGATGAGAAAAGAAAAGGATGAATATTTTCTGCATTTTCCTTATATCTATACAGAGTATTTTCTGGAAAAAACTTTGGAACGACCGATTGCTTTTCCGGGAGAACGACGAGTTTATCCTTACGGAGAAGTGTTTTTCTCCCTATAACGAAAAACACTTTACCTTTATGGGCTTATGGTAGAAAATAGATTCAGAGGACAGGGCAAAAGGAGAAGAAATTCTTCGTGACTGCCTGGACAGGGGAGAGGCCGGAGTATATCAAAAGGTGATTTTGCAGGTGGATTCCCGAAATAGAGCGGCAATGCGGCTTTATACCAAAATGGGTTTTCAAATAAAGGATCTGGTCTCCTACTATAGGGGGAAAAGAAAGGAATAGAGATGGAAAGAATATATAAGGTCATGCGAAATGCGGGAGCGGCATCGATTGCTATGGGGTGATTTTTGATTACAATAGGACTTGTCACCGGGATATTGTCTATTGTAGAAGGCGCTATTCTCTTAAAAAGGAAAGAAGATTTGACATTTTAGGAAGTAGTGATCATGCGTGCTAAAGAAATGACCAGAAACAGGTGGTTTGGCGTTGCATTTTTTGCACTGTATATCCTTCTCCTGTTTTATATTCTATTCTTTTCCGAACTGAATGGAAGAGGACTTATGAACAGGGATCATATCAGTTATAATATGCATCCCTTTCGAGAAATTTACAGATATCTGTTTTATTGGAAACAGATTGGTTTGTTGAACGCTCTTTTTGAACCTTTTTCGGCAATATCATCGGCTTCGTTCCTTTGGGGTTCTTACTGCCTTCCTTTTCGGGGAGATGCAGGAAATATTGGTACAATACACTTATGGCAGGATATCTTCTGTCCTTTGCGGTAGAATTTTTCCAGCTGGCTTTCCGTGCGGGAAGCATGTGATGTGGATGATATCATTTTAAATACGCTAGGGACCGCATTGGGATATCTTTGCTTTCTCTTTGTACAGTTGGGAAGAAGTAAGAGAAGAGAAAAAAAGAATCTCAGATAAGAAGAGAGTAGGGAGGAAATCATTTGGAGAAGGGAAAAAGATATTCCTACATACGAAAAAGAAAATTGGCTAGAGGGACTGTGGGGGCTTGTATCCTTTCCGGATTGGCTCTCCTTCTTTTTTTATTTTTGTCTTGCTTATTCTTTTTTAAAAAAGGGAGAGGCAGGGACCGGCAGTTGCGGCACTGGCTCTTTTTGTCCGTGAATTTTTCGGCCTTTTTCTCTCCGCCTTGCGCTTCCTGTGAGAGAGGAGAGTTTCTTGAAAAAGATGGCTTTATGGAGCGGTAGGCTTATCTGTTTTTGCTACTCTTTATCTGGCTTTTTCTCTTTTTTGGGAATGAGAAGATGAATCTTACGGAAAAAAACTATTGATTTTTGTAAGGCTTGTAAAAATGCATTTTGCTATAATGAGGAGGCTATGGGAGAGAGACTGGAGCTTTCATGGAGAAAGAATAAGGGAAAATTCGGAAGAAGTGAATAGGGACACTCGGCATGGTGCTGCTTCTTTGAGTGTGTTTTTACAATTTTTTAAAGGGAAAGAGAAAAGGGTTTCAAAAGGAGAGCTTAAGAGGGTCTTACGGAATGTTTACAGAATTGCTCGGATTATCTTTTTTCCACAGGATGCTCTTTCAAAAAAGAAGAGGAGATATTCTTTCCGTCTTACTTTATCTTTCGCTTGGGCTTATGTATGAGAAAGGGAAGAGGCAATCTGTCGGGTATTGGAGCTTTTATTGAACTGTATTTGCTCTTCCAAGATTCTTCTTTTTTTAGACAGGCAGAGGGTAAAGGATGTACTTTATGTGCATTTTATGATTATGCAGGGAGATTTTTTAGAAGAGTGGTTTATAGAAGACAAGTGGACAAAAGGCAGAGATGCTTAGCATTCATAACCCTTTGTTTCCTTTATTTTCCTTTTTAAAATGCCTCTCCTTTCTTTACGGAGGAATATGAAGAGGCGCACCGAAATGATTTGGCTTTGATTCTGGGAGATCGTCTGCTTAGTCATCTTAAACAGGAACTGGAAAAAGCTTCGGAAAAGGGTGGATTTTAAACCGATAAGCAAAGAAAAGATGCAATCCGTTTTATTCATAACGAGTATCGTTCGCATAAGCGTGCGATATCTCGTTGGAGGAATCGAGTTTAGCATCATTTGAGCCGGTAAATTGGAGTGATTCTCCGCATGCTTTGGCCTTTCATTCGCATCAGATAAAAATTATTAAAGAAGTTTAGAGAAGAGTTCTTTCTTTGTTAGGCTGAAACGGAAGAGACGGGAAAGTGTTTTTTATCGGAGTCAGGAGGAGCATTTGCGAAATAAAAGTAGGAAAATCTATAGTATGCTTTTTCTCCTGTTGTTTTTATGGGGAGTTTTATGGGAAGCAGAGAGTGTCTATGCGGCAAATTGGGGAAATGTAGAACTCACTGCGGAAGAAGCCGTTCTTATGGATGCGGACACGGGAGCCGTATTATTTGATGCAGAAGAGAAGGGCTATCCCGCCAGTATTACGAAGGTACTTACAGCCCTTGTTGTTTTGGAGCATACTTCACCGGATGAACAGGTCAGCTTTTCACACGATGCGGTTTACAATGTCGATCAGGGTTCTTCCAATGCGCAAATAGAGGCCGGGGATGTACTGACGGTAAATGATTGTTTGCATGCCTTACTCTTAAAATCGGCAAACAGAAGCCGCAAATGCTTTGGCTGAACATGTAGCCGGTTCCGGGAAGCCTTTGCCGAGATGATGAATGAGAAGGCTAAAGAACTGGGCTGTACCGGCAGTCATTTTCAAAATCCTTCCGGTCTTTTTTCGGAGGAGCAATATACGACTGCAAAAGATATGGGACTCATTGCCATTGCGGCATTTCACAATGAAGAGTTCATGAAGATTGAGAAAGATTTACGATATACCCTCTCCGGTCTGCAACGTCTTCCGGAGGGAAATATCTTATATATGGAACATAAAATGATGCTTCCGGAATCCGCTTTTATGATTCTCGCGTGGTGGCGGGAAAGACAGGTTATACAAGGGACAGCGGGAATACTTTACTGACTCTTGCTAAAGAAGGGGACAGAAGACTGGTTACGGTTGTTTTGAAGGATAAGAGTCCCTATCACTATAGTGATACGAGTGCCATGCTGAATCTGGGATTTCAAGAAACGGAAAAACAGAGCTTGGAGGATACGGAAGGCTTTCTGGAGAAGATTAGGGCGGAACTGGTAGAAAAGGGGACGCTTACAGAAGAGACGAAGCTGCATTTTTCTTCAAAAGTGATGCTCACCCTTCCTAAAGGGAAGTCACAGGAGGGAATTTCTTATCTTCTTTTAGAAGATGAAGCGGAAAAGAAGGAGCTTTCCGAAGCGGAGGAGAAGGCAAGCGACAGCGGCTTGCCCGATGCGAAGGACAGTGCTTTACCTCATGTTGTTTTCCTGTTAGACGGCAGAAAGGTTGGAGAGACAAATTTATATAGAGAACAAAAATATACGAGTGATGCTTAGCGAAGCAAGCCCCTAAAAACCAAGGCTGCCTTTTTGCGGTTACCATTAGCGGTTTTACGATTATGATTGCGATAGCTGTTTTTCTTTTTGGAGGTGGTGCGCTTTACGGTGCAAAAAATATCGCAGACGAGAGAAAAAGGAGAAAGAAGTGGAAGGATCGGAGAAAGAAGAGACTGGAAGAAATGAAGATTTCGGAGGAAGAATTCCGAATACTTCTGGAAAAAAACGGAAAAAGAGAAGAAGAACTGAGAGAAGAGCCTTATGAAGAGGATCAAGAGATAGAAAAGGGAACAGGGAAAGGCTTCTGTAGGGAGAGAAAGGAAAGAAGGGAGAAAAGACAGGGAAAAAGCGCAAGAAGGAAAGGAATAAAAAGCTTTTACTTTGCTTACTTCTGCTTGCGGCTTTATTTTGTGTAGTATTTTTACTGCGAGGCTTTAGTAATTTGGAAAAAGCAAGGCCGGCTTCCTCTTCCAATTTAACAAAAGAGCTAAATCTGACCATTGTTAAAAAGATTTTCGAAGAAGATGCACTCATGAAACAGGCGGAAGAAAGGCAGGGACTGGTCTTGCATTTTTGAGTCCTGATACGGATGAGAACAAAATGGAAGAGCAAATTCGGAATTTCCGGACGGATATCCTTCTTACAGGGGATGGAAAGAATGCCAAACTTCTTTCCGCATACAGTGAAAAAGCAAAAACGCCGGTTCTGTTTACGTCCTATCTCCCTCAAAGGAATCCATGGGCGACTACAGCTTTTGTTTGGGGAAATCGGCAGAGGATCAGGCCGTGGACTTGTCGTTCTTTGCCTATAATGAGGCGTTTTCGTCTCTATCGGGATTTTGGAGCCGAAGGATCTTCAAGCGCTCTTTTCTCAAGAACTTTCGGAAGCCTTTCAAATTCTTGGCGGGACTTCCCGGATCTTACAGTATTCTTCAATGGAAGATATGAAGGCAAAAGAAGCGGAGTTGGAAAATACCGGAGCGGATCTTTTATTTCTGGAAGAGTATAGTGAGGAAGGAGTAGCTTTCCTTTCGGAAGAACATAATCTTCCCGTTTTACTGGGGAGGATTGGGATAGAAATGATTTTCCCGGAGAGACTGTACTTAAAAACTTCATCCTATCTCTATGGAAAAGATACCCTTGCCTCAAGTCCCAATATAGCTGAACCAAAAGAGTCGGTGAGTGAAGAGGAAAGCAGAGAAGAGGGGAGCAGAGAGGGATGCATTAAAGCTCGCCATGCTTGCGATGGAAAAAGTCCGGAAAAAAAGCTGGGAGGATAAACTGGAAGGTCTGATTTCCAAGGAACTTACGGCGAATATCAACTGATTAAGGGGGCTATGCGCTTCACGGCAGACCCGTATTCTATGAAATTGCAGAGAATAAAAGAGTAGCGCTGTCTCGGTGATTGCATCGATTGGAATGATAGGAAAGGCTTACGCTGAATCAAAGGAGAAACATATGAAATTCACAAAGATGGAAGGTGCGGGAAACGATTACATTTATATTGATTGCTTCCAAGAGAAGGTAGACAATCCGAAAGACCTGGCGATAAAGATGTCTGACAGACATTTTGGAGTAGGAGGAGACGTATTATCCTGATTGAGCCCAGTGACCGAGCGGATGCTTTCATGCATATGTTTAATGCGGACGGTTCGGAGGGAGCAATGTGCGGAAACGGCATTCGCTGTACCGCAAAATATCTCTACGATCATGGGATTGTGCGCCCTGATATTTCGCTAATAAAAATAGAGACCAAGTCGGTATGAAAGAGATTCGCTATGAAGTAAAGGACGGGAAGCTCTTTAAAGCCATCGTGGATATGGGAGAGGTGAAATTGGACAGTGATTTACCCGAGAAGATTCAGATTGAAGGACTGAACCTTTCTTTTTGTGGGGATTAATACCGGCAATCCGCATGCTATCTACTTTTTAGAGGATAATCCCGTACTGGGAAAGAACATTTATGAGATTGATTTTTCCCGCTACGGACACAGCTTTTGAAACCCATCCTCGTTTTTCCGAATCAGAGTAAACAGTGAATTTATTGAGCTAAAGAATAGAAAAAGAAATCAATTTCCGGGTTTATGAAAGAGGCTCAGGGAGAAACGCTTGCCTGCGGAACAGGGGCTACTGCGGCGGTTGTCGCAGGAAATCTACTGGGAAAGCTGGATGAGCGAGTTTTAGTTCATCTTTTAGGAGGAGATCTTGAGATTTTTACGATAAAGAGAGTAAGCATGCTTTTTATGAGCGGAGAAGCGAGAGAAGTCTTTAGCGGAATGTGGGAAGAATAATCATAAAAAGGGGCTGTTTTACGCCCCTTTTCAGGCCCCCACTTATAGTGTACAAGTGTACAATTTCTTGTTTTTATTGAATATCTAACAGAATATAGCTTAGAGCAGAAGACAGTCCGTTTCCCACTCCCAGTTCGGTCTGCAGCCTGCAGCGAGCAGTTCTTCTGCAAATTCTTTGCTTCTGATTCCGCCACTGGCCTTAATCTTCATCTTGTCGGAAACAGATTCCTTCATGAGCTTCACATCTTCCACAGTAGCGCCTCCGGTGGAAAAATCCGGTAGAGGTCTTTACAAAAATGCGCACCGGCTTTTCGGAGAGCTCGGAGGCTTTTTGATTTCTTCTTTTGTAAGGAGACAGGTTTCAATGATAACCTTCACAATTGCCGGCTTAGAGGCTTCCACAACGGCTTGAATATCCTCTCTTACATAATCGTAATCCTTATCCTTCAAGGCGCCGATTTGAATAACCATATCCACTTCGTCGGCACCGTCTGCTACCGCCTGTTTCGCTTCAAAAGCCTTGGCTTTGTGGACATAGCCCCTAAAAGGAAAGCCTACAACACAGCAGGTCTCTACGGAGCCGGAAAGTGTCTTTGCGACTAAGGGCACATAGCATGTATTTACACAAAACCGAGGCAAAGCCGTGTGCCTTGGCTTCTTCACAGTAGCGTAGAATGCTTTCCTTCCCTGCATCCGCTTTTTAACATGGTGTGGTCAATTTTTTTAGCAATATCCATGGTTTTTCTCCTTATCCCGTATTTTTTGTTTTGGGCTACGGTCAGCATCAGTTTGATTCGATTCAGCTGATTTACTTCTGAAGCACCGGCATCATAGTCCACGGCAATGATGTTTGCTGTGGGGTTATGTCGCTTCAGCTCTTTTGATGACACCCTTTCCGACAATGTGGTTCGGGAGGCATCCGAAGGGCTGCGTACATACGATATTATCTACCCCTTCGGACAAAAGTTCAAGCATTTCTCCGGTTAAGAACCAACCTTCTCCGGTCTGATTTCCCAGGAGACATATTCTCTGGCAAGAGAAGCCAGTTCCCGTATTTCGCTCGGTGCGGTAAAGTGCTTGATTTCTGCAATTCCTTCTTCGCCGTCTTACGGAAGGACTCAGTAAACTGATTGCGATATTGCAAAGAGCTTTTCCCTTCCAGGAAGCTCCCAAGTTCTCGTGCTTAAAGTTCTGATTTGTAGAAACAGTAGAGCAGGAAGTCCATAAGATCGGGCATCACGGCTTCCCGCCCCTCTTTTTCAAGGAGCTCCACTAATGTGATTGTTGGCAAGCGGAGAGAACTTTACAAGGATTTCTCCCACGATGCCGACCTTCGGCTTTTCTTCCGAGGAGAGTGGAATGTTGTCAAAGTCACGAATAATGCCCTTTACATTCTTACCGAACTCAAAAAGCGGAATGCTCTTCTTGGAAAGGCTTTCCCTGACAGATTTTCTCCACTTCTGATGTACCGCTTCCGCAGCACCGGCCTGCAATTCATAAGGTCTTGTGGCGTAGAGAAGACGCATAAAGAGGTCTCCGTAAACCACACCCCTGGAGGGCTCTTGTAAGAAGCGGAATCGTTATCTTAAAGCCCGGAGTGGATTCCATCCCGTTGGCATTTAAAGAAATAACGGGGATATGTCCCATTTCCGCCTTGTCCAAGGCTCTACGAATAAAAGCTCGATATAGTTGGAAGCACGGCAACCTCCTCCGGTTTGGGGACATGATGACTGCGGTCTTATTTAAGTCATATTTTCCGGAAAGGAGTGCTTCCATAACCTGCCCTACCACGATAATGGAAGGATAGCAGGAATCGTTGTTTACATACTGCAGTCCCGTGTCGATAGCGGAACGGTTATCGTTGTCCAGCACCACAAGATTGCAGCCCTCTGCACGAATTGCCGGCTCAATGAGCTCAAAGTGCAGCGGAGACATCTGCGGACAAAGGATGGTGTAACCTTTTCTTTCCTTCATATCCTTGGTAAAGAGGGTTCTCTTGTACTGCTCGGAACGAATCTTTCTTCTGTACTTCTTCTCCGGAACGCACGCGGATAGCGGCGAGGGAGAGAACGGATACGGATTCTTGCGGCACCGAGGTTATTGACCTCGTCAATTTTTTAATACGGTGAAAATCTTATCGGAGCCGTTCAAGATGTCTTTTGCCTGATCCATCTGTCACGGCATCCAAAACCGCAGCCGAAGGAGTTTAACTGGATGAAGTCCAGATTTTCCCTGCGTTTTCGTAAAGGCTGCCGCACGGTAAAAGACGGGAGTGGGTACATCCACTGGTCGGTTACAATAATCGGGCGCTCTACTTCCGCAAGGTGGGAAATGGAATCCTCGGTCAGTACGGCAAAAGTTGTAAGAAGTAATCAGCTCCGGGATACCGTGGTGTATTTCCAGATCACAGTGGTAAGGACGGCCGGCAAGGACAATGCCTCTGTGACCGGTTTGCTCCATCCATAGCAGGGTTTCTTCTCCCTTTTCTTCAATATCCTTTCTGGATTGAAGAAGTTCTTCCCAGGCAAGATGCGCGGCATTTCGAATTTCCTTCTCCGTAAAATTCCATTCCTTAAACTGTTCGCCGATTTTTCTCCATTGTCCAGTCTCCGGCGGGCTTCACGGAATCTTTAATCTGCTTCGGATGCACAAAAACCTGGTCAGCTGATCCGTAAGAATCTTTCTCATTGGTAAAAGGCGAGGAAGGGCTTCATAAAGAAAATGCTCTTTTCCTCGAGGTTCTCGACATTGTTTTTTTGATATTTTCCGCATAGGAAGTCACCATGGGGCAGTTGTGTGATTGCCCGCACTTGGAGTTTCGTTTCTCTCATAAGGAATACAGGGGATAGAAAAATGAACTTCTGTCCCTGTTAATCAGCCACTCGATATGTCCGTGTACGAGCTTTGCTGGGTAGCATCTCGGACTCGGAGGGAATGGATTCAATCCCCATTTCATAAATCTTCTTGTTGGAAGAGGGGAGAGCTACTGCACGGAAACCGAGGCTCCTTAAAGAAAAATCGCCCTAGAAAGGATAATTTTCATACATATTTAAAACTCTCAGAATGCCTACTTCACCTCTTTTTGGCTTTCTTCCGAGAAAGCGGCTCATAGTCGAAGATTCTCTTTATCTTGTACGTAAAGAGGTTCGGAATTTCGGACTTGGCCTTTTGAAGTCCTGGCACCGCGTTCACAGCGGTTTCCGGAAATGAATTTCCCTGCCATGACCAGAAATCGTTTATGGTCAGCACACACTTGTTGCTGCAAAGTCCGCAGCTGCTCATAGTATTCCTCATACTGTAAGTCTAAAAATTTCATCCAAGGAGAGCATGGAAGTTTTCTTTGTAGCCGGCCGCATCAAGCAGTGCCTTATCCTCTCTCTCTCGCAAGAATCTCGTTTTCCAGTTTTTCCGTTTCGATAAAGTAGCGTTCTTTTTGGCAATAAGAGCGGCACCGAAGGCTCCCCATGATTCCGGCAATATCCGGACGAACTACATTCTGTCCGAGAGTTTCCTCCAAGGCACGAAGTCGGCGTTGTTATAGAAGGTTCCCCTGTACCACGATGTGCTTCCCGAGGTCCTCTCGGATTCGTTACCTGATAACCTTATATAAGGCGTTTTTAATCACGGAGGTAGGCGAGACCTGAGGAAATGTCAGCGACGGTGGCACCTTCCTTTGGGCCTGTTTTACATTGGAATTCATGAAAACGGTGCAACGGGATCCGAGATCCGTGGGGTTCTCTGCAAGAGAGGCTTCCTTCAGCAAAAATCTTCTACGGGAATAACTCAAGGACTGCAAGGTCTCTAAGAAAGAGCCGCATCCGGAGGAACAGGCTTCATTTAATTGCACGTTATCCACCGTGCCGTCCCTAATATGAATGCACTTCATGTCACGTCCGTCGATGTCTAAGATACAGTCTACATCGGGCTCAAAGAAGGAAGCCGCATAGTAGTGGGCAATGGTCTCCGCTTCGCCCTCATCCAGCTGGAAGGCTGACTCAAGAAGCGTTTCTCCGTAACGGTGGAGCAGGAGTAGGCGATTTCCGCATCGGAGGGAAGCTGTTCTTAATTTCACCTAACCGCACGCATGGCAGTTTTAATGGGAGAACCTTCATTTCCGGAATAAAAAGGTATAGAGCAGTTCTCCGTCCTCGGAAATTAAAGCAAGCTTTTGTTGTGGTAGAGCCCGCGTCAATTCCGAAGAAGACTTTTCCGTGATAGTTCTTTAAATCTCTTCTTTTTACTTTTTGCCTTTTCGTGTCTTCTTATAGACTCCGCATATTCCTCCTCGGAAGAAAAAGAGCGGATTCATTCTCTTAATCTCACTGTCCATTCGAATTCCGGCACGCAGGCGGGAATCATTTCGGATAGATGAACAGGCGCATTTTCCTCTGCATTTAGAGGCGGGCCCATAGCAGCATAGAGGTGAGAGTTCTCCGGATTGATTATTTCCTCATCCGTAAAGCTTTAAGGTACAGGATAAAGCTGTTCCGAGGCTCCGGCAGAAGTGGAGCGAGACCTCCAAGGAAGGCAACATGACCGCGGATAGACTTACCCGAGGCAAGACCGGAGATGGTCTGGTTACAAACGGCCTGGAAAAATGGAAGCGGCAAGGTCCTCTGAGGCTGCACCCTCGTTAATCAAAGGTTGAATATCGGTCTTCGCTTAAAAACACCGCAACGAGCCGCAATAGGATAAATCATCTGAAAGTTCTTTGCGAGCTCATTTAATCCCTGCCGCATCGGTATCGAGAAGAGATGCCATCTGGTCGATAAAGGAAATCCGGGTACCCGCCGGCACAGATGCCGTTCATCTCGCTGGTCGATTCCACCCTTGAACAAATAATCTTCGCATCTTCTCCGCCAAGCTCGATGGCAACATCCGTCATGGGATAGTTTTTCCTTTAAGGCGGGAAGCTACAGCAACAACCTCCTGACAGAATGGCTTGCTCCATATGCTTTTGTCAAGATTTAAACCACTGGAACCGGTCACCACAATACGACAAGAGAGGTCACCATGTGCCTCTCTTGCTTCTTCTAAAAAGGTCTGCCAAGGTTTCTTGGATATTGGCGAAATGCCTGCGATAGTCTGAAAAATAGATGATTCTCCTGATCAAGGATAGCTACCTTTACGGTAGTAGAACCAATGTCAATGCCCAGTCTGTAAGTTTCCGTCATAAATACACCAATCTATACTTTCTAAGTCTTAATAAAAATTGTTTAAATTAAGAAATAAAACCAACAGTCTGTTACTCTAGCACAGTTCAGGATAGGCAACAAGAAAGGCTTTCTATAAAAAGTTTAGTTGAAGGAAAATTCCTGCAAAAATAATTTTTAGCGTTATATAATTACAGAAAGATAGGACAACGCTGCAGTGCTTCCGTTTTTGCATGATAAAATTTGTATATTTATTTGATTTTACAGAAGATAAACCTTCGGTTTACTAAACTCTACCACGCTTCGGTTCACTCTTTTTGAACATAGCTATAATATAGGCAAGAATAAATTGAAAAAGGAGATTAGGCTATGAATAATCAATCGATGGGTGATATGATTAGTACACTAAGAAAAAGAAAAAGGAATGACCCAAAAAGACTTGGCGGATAGGCTAAGCATAACCGACAAGGCTGTTTTCCAAATGGGAACGAAATCTGGCTTTCTTCCGGATACAGCAACGATACCCGGACTTGCTGAAATCCTTGGCATATCCGTGGAAGAACCGATGAACGCGAAGTCCATTCCCGAACATGGACACAAAGGCGCTTCTTACTTATTGAATATCATCTTGAAGGCTCTCACTGACTGCAATGGGCATTGCTGTTCTTGTAAGTTCCTTATTGGGGGAACTTGACCGGAAATCCGCTTTTACCATGCTGGGAATCGGGCTTCTTTCTGTGGGAATTTACCTGCTTAGATTGAAGGACTAAATAGGGAAATGCTCTCTGGAAAGAACTTGTGAGTTGCTATGTTGTTGTTTACCTTCCCACCATTTTTGTAGTTCTTTTCTTTCCTATGCTCAGATTTCCTACGGCATGAAAAATCCTTAAACAAGAATAAAAACCCCGGGGCAACGCTTGAAAAATAGAAGAGTACAAGATACTTTCAGCGTGTTTTGAAGAAAATACAGTGCAGTTTATCTTAATAGTCGGATATTAAGAAAGGTGGAAAAATGAGGCATTTTTAGACCGATTGGAAAGAAAACTGGGGCGCTATGCCGTTCCCAATTTAATGAAATATATATGTGCGATGTATGCATTGGGATTTTTGATTCAGATTACCGCACCGGAGTTTTATTTTTACTATCTGGACTTGGATCCGGAAGCCATTCTTCATGGACACATTTGGAGAATCTTAAGCTTTCTGATTTATTATCCTACGGCAAACGGATTCGGCTCCATATTCTGGGCAATTATCGGAATCATGGTTTACTATAGTATAGGAAGAACTTTGGAATATCTTTTGGGGGAATTTTCGTTATAACTTTTCTTTTTCGGGGTCATTCTCTATAACGTGGCGGGAATCCTGATTTATCTTTTTAACCGGTGTATCCCTTCAATTGAATCCAGACCTATATAGGATTCAGTATTTTTCTGGCCTCATGCTTTGACGTTACCGGATACAGTGTTTTATCTGTATTTCTTTATTCCGATTAAGGCAAAATATCTGGCGCTCATGGAGACTTTACTATATCTGTATTTTCTGGCGGTGAGTCAGAGTCTGAGCGAAGCTTTCCATTGTATTGTCTTTCGCGAACGTTCTCTTGTTTTTCTTTTTGATGAACCGAGGGAAGAGGAAGAACATTTTTCAATATCAGAAATTATAGATAGGAAAAGTAAATTAGGGATATAGACTGATACAAAGTTTATTACGGAAATAGAGTATTACGATATATATAGAGTTTAGAAGATTTAAGGAGATGAATATGAGAAGAACGAAAATGGTATGTACGAGTGGGACCCAATGAGAATGATTACAGTGTAATGAAGGCCATGGCGGAAATCATGGATGTTGCCCGCTTTTAATTTTTCGCACACGGGGATCATGAGGAACACCTTGGGAGACTGGAACTCCTGCGTAAAGTGAGAAAGGAAGTGGGAAGACCGATTGCTGCACTGCTGGATACCAAGGGCCCGGAAATCAGAACCGGCCTGTTGAAGACGGACAGAAAATTACTTTACAGGAAGGAGAGAAGATTATCCTGACTACAGAAGAGGTAGTGGGAACCAAGGATAAAATCTTCATTAACTACGACAAGCTGCACGAGGATGTAAAGCCGGAAATGTGATCTTGATTGATGACGGTTTAATCGGCTTGGAAGTAGAGACTGTAAAGGGGAGTAGAGATTCTTTGTGAGGTGACAAACGGAGGAGAACTGGGAGAGGAAAGGGTGTGAATGTACCCGGTGTACCGATTCAGTTGCCCTCTATCACGGATAAGGATGTAGAAGATATTAAGTTCGGTCTTGCGGAAGATTTTTGACTTTGTGGCGGCATCTTTTCATTCGTTCCGCAGATGCGGTAAGACAGATTCGCTCGCTTATTGATGAAGCCGGATCCCAGATGGAAGATTATTTCCAAAATTGAGTCCCAAGAGGCCTGGACAATATCGATGCCATTATTGAAGCGTCTGACGGCATTATGTTGGCAAGAGGAGACCTCGGTGTGGAAAATTGAGGCAAAGCGTATTCCGCAACTCCAAAAAGGAAATTATACAAAAGTGTAACTATCATGGAAAAACTCGTCATTACCGCGACCCCGGATGTTGGATTCCATGATTCGAAATCCGCGTCCGACAAGAGCGGAGGTAACAGACGTAGCCAATGCGGGTATACAACGGAACGGATGCGGTGATGCTTTCCGGAGAATCCGCAAATGGAAAATATCCGATTGAGGCTGCAAAGACCATGGCGTCTATCGTAAGTATACTGGAGCAATTTCTGGATTACAAACAGTTTAAGACCCGAATGGTGGAAAAAGACCGTATATGAAAGCATTGAAATACGATGTGTGCAGCTTCCGTAACAACGGCATCGGAGTTAAAGGCGGCGGCCATCGTGGCGTCGACGCTTCTCCGAGTTACTGCTTCCATGATTTCGAAGTATCGTCCGATTACACCAATCATGCGCTTTCACCCAGTCAGGTCGTGACCAGACAGATGATGTTGTTCTGGGGTGTACTCCCATTTGGGCAAGAAGGCAGGAGACGACAGACGAGCTTTTCGAAAGTTCCATTGAGGAGTTGAAGGACAGAAAAATTGCTGAAGAGCAAAGACATCTGTGTCATTACGGCGGGTGTGCTCTCTCGCTTACACAGAAAGCAGGCACCGACCGGTACAAACATTATGCGTGTTATGGAGTAGACTAGATTTTACTTGAAAAGTCCCTCAGCTTTGTTTTAAGATAGAGTGGACTTTTTAATCTTAACAAGTGGCGCAGGCGAAGCCTGAGACATCTTGACTCATAACAGTATCGCTCCGCGTAGCGTGCGGTATCTCGTTGGACAGATAAAGAGGGATGTTCCGTCCTCTACGAAAAACTTGCTAAAAAGAGAAGTAAAAGGTATAGAGTGGGTTTGTAAGGTGATAAAACCGAAGGAGAAAAAGATGAAGAAAGCATTTGTGGATTATCGAAAAAGCAAAGGAAATTGCGGAAACGTATCCGACTCCGTTCTATCTTTACGATGAGGAAGGAATTCGAGAAACCGTCAGAAATCTCTATAAAGCCTTTTCCTGGAATAGAAGGATACAGAGAATATTTCGCGATTAAAAGGCGACACCGAATCCGTCCATTCTTCGCATCTTAGAAAGAAGAAGGTTGCGAGTGGATTGTTCCTCCGATGCAGAACTGAGTTTGGCTGAGGCTTGCGGATTCTAGCGGTTCGGAGTGTGTTTTCTTCCAATGATACGCCGGATGAAGAATATGTTTTTGCAAATCGTCTCCACGGTATCGATCAACCTGGATGACTTTAGTAATATTGAAGAAGTCAGTGAAATTCTAGGTGTACTTCCGAAGACGATGAGCCTGCGCTTTAATCCGGGAGGCTATTTCAGCATCGGAAACACCATCATGGACAATCCGGAAGAAGCCAAATCATGGGATGACCGAGGCATCAGATCCTGGAGGGCTACCGGATATTAAAGGATAGGGGAGTGGAGCACTTCGGCATACACGCCTTTCTTGCTTCCAATACAATCAGTAACGACTATTATCCCGAGCTTGCAAGACAACTTTTTTCTTTGCTTGTAAAGATTAAGGAAGAATGCGGTATTTCCTTGGAATTTGTAAACCTTTCCGGCGGCGTGGGGATTCCTTACCGCCCGGAGCAGGAGGCAACCGACATTTTCCTGATTGGAGAAAAGGTGAGAGAGGTTTATGAGGAAATCCTGTGAAGAACGGTCTCGGACACATACGACTTTGTTCGGAGCTTGGACGCTATGTTTTAGGGACCTCACGGGCCTTAATCTGCAAAGGTTTGTACATTTTAAGAATACCTATCGGCATTATGCGGGTGTGGATGCCTGTGCATCGAATTTGATGCGACCGGCCATCTATGATGCTTATCATCATATTACCGTGCTCGGGAAGGAAGATGCAAAAGGAGATGGAAGTCTATGACGTCGTCGGTTCTCTTTGTGAAAATAATGATAAGTTTGCAAAAGGCAGAGAACTTCCAAAGCTGGAAAAAGGAGACTTTGCTTTTCATCCATGACACCGGTGCTCACGGTTTTGCTATGGGCTACAACTATAACGGAAAGTTATGGTCTTCAGAACTTCTCTTACAAAAGACGGTACCGTGAAAAATGATTCGCCGCGCGGAGAGGACACCGATTACTTTTGCAACCCCTGGACATCGATGAAGGACTGAGCAACTATTTACAAAAGCAGGAAATAGAGTCTGGGAAGATTACAATTTGTTTTTAGACGAAATGCTGTGGCTTTTATGCATGGTGATTGGGTTAGCGATATTGAAAAAGTAAAGAGAGGCAGTATGGCATTGAAAGAAAAAGGCCGTGACCGGCATGAAGGACATATTACCGAGAGAAATGGCGGTGAGACAAAGGGTACTATCCACGATTCGGAAGGTGTACGGAGATTCGGCTTCACCGAGATTGAGACACCTATCGTGGAGCATCTTTCAATCTTCTCAGTAAGCAGGGAGGAGATAATGAGAAGCTCATTTTCAAGGTGGAAAAAGGAGAGAAGCTGAAAGAGGCTCTGGAAAAGGGTGATTTTCGAGAATCTTTCCGATTCCGGACTTCGATATGACTTAACCTTCCTTTGTCCCGTTTTTATGCGGAAAATCAGAGAGTCTTCCATCTCCCTTTAAGGCTTTAGCAAATCGGGCCGGTCTTCCGTGCGGATCGTCCGCAGAAGGGGCGATTTCGAGAGTTTGGCAGTGCGATATTGATATTTTCGGAGATGCAAGTTATCTTTCGGAAATTGATTTGCTTCTGCCATGGGGACTGTCTTACGGAAATCGGGTTCGGAGAAAAGTACCTGCACATTGTTCTGAATGACCGTGCTATTTTTAAAGGCTATGCAGGCTATGCGGAGCTTTCCGGAGGAGGATTTTTCGGAATTTCCATCGTGCTTGATAAAGAGGATAAAATCAAAGAGAGGGAGTTCGTGAGGGAACTGCTTTCTCTCCTACACGGAGGAGCAGATTTCACGTTATGAGGACTGCTTAAATCTTGTGAAGGGAGATAAGGAAGACATTCTGAGTGCAGGATAAGCTTGGTGCGCATCTTGATGAAGAGGTCAGGAAAGAATCTCTCGGATTATGAAAATGGTGGAGGAGAGCGGGAAAGGGTGCGATTCCCTTCGCTTCGATCCGACGCTTGTGCGCAGAATGAGCTAGTACACCAGCCCAATCTTTGAAGTGCGTTCTACGCTTTTTCTCCGGATCAATCGGAGGAGGCGGACGATATGATAAGATGGTGGGAAAGTTTATTGGCGTGGATACTCCGGCTGTAGGATTTTCTATCGGCTGAAAGAATTATCGGCATCCTTTTGGAGGAAGAGAATACGCATTCGGAAGGAAAAATTGCTTATTTGGTAGAGAAGAAGGTTTCCGAAGAAGCTTTCCGACCTATCTTTCGGAAGTCATGGAAAGAAGGGCAGGGGAAACAGTGCTTCTTACAGATGAATAAGAATAAGAGAGTTCCAAAAGGAAAAAGCTCAGTGCGGAAGGGTATAATGAATTTGTGGAGATCTACGGAGACTAAAGGCGTATTGCAGGAGCTTATGCTAAAAGAGGAAGTGTAAAAAAACTATACAGGACGGAAAAGAAAAGAGGGAAATTATGGCAGAGTCAATGAAAGGTTTACACAGAACGGCCAGATGCGCCGAGCTGGGAGAGCATATATCGGAAAAACGGTTTGCAGTGATGGGCTGGGTACAGAAGTCCAGAAATAAAAGGCGGTCTTATTTTTACCGATCTTTCGTGATCGCTCCAGTATTCTGCAAATTCTTTTTGAAGAACAGGAATGCGGGAAAGAGGTTTTTGAAAAGGCAAGCGGCCTAAAAGCAGGGAGTATGTCATTGCTGTAGGGGAGAAGTGAAAAGCCGTGGTAAGGACAGCAATGCGGCACTTTCTACCGGTTCCATTGAGCTTAGCAGCAAGAGCCTTCGTATCCTTGCGGAAGCGGAGACCCCTCCTTTCCCGATTAGAGCGGATTCAAGACCAAGGAGATCTCCGTCTAAAGTATCGTTATCTGGACTTAAGAAGACCGGACCTGGCAAAGAGATTTGACCCGTGCCAGACTTTCTCAGCTGATTCGTCATTTCCTTTCCGAGGAAGGCTTTTTGGAGATTGAAACCCCTGACTCTCATTAAGTCCACCCGGAGGAGCAAGAGACTTCCTTGTGCGTCCAGACTGCACAGAGGTGCCTTCTATGCACCTCCCCAGTCTCCGCAGCTTTTAAAGCAGCTTCTGATGGTTTCCGGTATGGACCGTTATTTTCAGCTCGCAAGATGCTGACAGAGATGAAGATTTAAGAGCAGACAGACAGCCGAAATTTACGCGGTAGACATGGAGCTTTCCTTCGTGGATATCGAGGATGTTCTTGCCGTAAATGAGCGTCTGTTAAAGTATATCTTTAAGGAGATTTTGCGATGTGGACACTTGCTCTTCCTCTTACAGAGGATGACACTGATTATGCGATGAATCACTACGCATCCGACAGCCGGATCCTTCGCCTGTACATACCGCTTATCAGACTGACGGAAGCCGTAAAGGACTGCGGATTTTCCGTATTTTTCCGACTGTGCAAAAAGCGGGCGGAACCGTGAAGAGTATGTTAGTTAAGAGGGCAGGCGGAGATGCCGAGAAAGAAAGCTCGATTCCTATGTGGAGCTGGTAGAGGGTATCACGCAAAGGGCTCGCACTGGTACGGCGTACATGAAGACAGTGCAGTAAAAGTCTTCCTTTGCAAAGTTCCTTTCTAGAAGAGGATGTAAAAGAGGCTCGTAGAAGCATCGGGATTTGAAAAAGGATCTCCTCTCTCCTCGTTTCCGACTTAAAAGAGAAATGTGGTTTGGGATTCCTTGGGAGCGCTGAGACTTGCGCTTGAAAGGAACTCGATTTAATTGATAAGACACAGTGGAAGTTCCTTTGGGTTACAGGTTCCCGATGTTCGAGTATTCCGAAGAGCTGGGACGCTATCAAGCTATGCACCATCCTTTTACCATGCCGATGGAAGAGGATTGCATTATCTGGACAGGATCTTTCGAAGATTCGTGCCAAGAGCTCTACGACATTGTTCTAAACAGGACAGAGCTCGGAGGCGGCTCCGTGCGAATTCACCAGAGTGATGTGCAGGAGAAGATGCTGGAGAGCTCGGCTTTACACCGGAGAGAGCAGATGAGCAGTTCAGCTTCTCTATGCAGGGCGTTTCCGATACGGGAGTGCCGCCCACGCCGGGCTGCATACGGCTAGATCAGACTTGCGATGTGGATGGTCGGTGCGGAAACGATCCGAGATGTGATTGCCTTCCCGAAAGGAAAAGGACGGATCGGATGCCATGATGGATGCCCCTGACGAGTGTTTGATCCGCAGCAGCTTCTGGATCTGAATATTGCTGTCATAGCCGAGGAAGAAAGGTGAATAAAAAGGAATTTTTACGGGCTTTAAGAGGAGAGCTTATCAATTCTGTTTCAGGACAGATTATTGAGGAACAGCTTCGGTTTTATAGTGAGTATATTGATACGGAGATGGGGAAGGGAAGAGGAGAGGAGGAGGTAGTAGCCGAGCTCTCCGCTCCGAGATCTCTTGGCAAAGTATTATTGAAGCCGCCGATGCGGGAGGAGACCGTGTGGCCAGAACCACACCCTTCCGCTATGAGGAGAAAGACATCAACTATGCTTCGGATGAAGAAGATCTGCGTTATCAGGGAACGGCTTCCGAAAGAGGAAGTTCAGGTTCCGATACGGAAAATCCCCGCTATGAAAGACGGGAGAGCAGTTCTGGCGTAAGCGGAAATATAGTAGAAATCGGAAGGCTATGGAGATAGTGGCAACAGTGGATATGAGTAGCAACAGCTACAATCACGGCAGAGAAAAGCCATGGTTACAGGCCCTATATTCCGGTAAGCAGTACCAGTTGTCTCCTTTTTCACCATTGTTGTGAGTTGCACTTTTGGTGCTGGCGGTGTTGGTTTTGTGAGAATTCTGTCTTTCCTTGCACCGATCCTTTTCCCGGTGCTCTGTATTGCCGTGATTTTATGGTTGCTTTCAGGGATATTGAGATCATTAAAAGGGCAGTTCAGCTCCTGGATGGAAATGCTCTTTTTCGACTGATTCATAACGAGCATCGTGCACAGGCGTGCTGATATCTCATTTTATCATTGTGGAAGCGATAAAAGGAGAAAATGCAAAAGATTTGAATTGATTGTACCTGTCATTTTTGGACTGGAGTCCATTTGCAAAAAGGAAATCCATGACCTCGGTTATGAGGTCTCTTCCGTAGAGCGATGGAAAGTTACAGTTTATCGGGGACGCTGGAAGCTATCGTGCGGGCCAATATTTTCCTTCGCACAGGAGAAAGGGTGCTGTTGAAAGTCGGCTCTTTTTCATGTGAGAGCTATGAGGACCTCTTTCAGGGCACAAAGGCCCTTCCTTTAGAGGACTTCCTTCCTGTCGATGCTTCCTTTTGGGTCACGAAGGCCAGCTCCGTAAAATCAAGCTTTTCCCAGAGACATTCAGGCGGTGATGAAGAAGGCGATGGTAGACAGGCTTGCTTCCGTTTATCATCAAAACTACGTTTTCGCGAGCACGGAGCGCAAGTACCCTTTCCGTGTTTCCCTCTATAAAGATGAGAGTTTTGGTTTGCCTGGATACAGCAGGAGAGTCTTTGCATAAGAGGAGGTACCGTTTGAAAATGGGAAAGGCACCCGGTAAAGAAAGCTCTTGCGGCAGCTCTGATTCTTCTCAGTAAGTGGCGGGATGAGTGCACCTTCGTTGACCCGATGTGCGGTGCCGGAACCTTTCCGATTGAAGGGCGGCGATGATTGCAGCCAATATTGCGCCGGGCATGGAACGGAGTTTTACGGCGGAGGAATGGGTAAATCTCATTCCGAAGAAGGATGGTACAGCGCACTGGAAGAAGCGGAAGACATATTGACCGGCATTTTTGGAACAGAAGGAAAAGCAGCTTCGGAAAAATGGTAGATATTCAGGGCTATGATGTTGATCCCAGCAGATGATTCCCGTTTGCAGAGAAAATGCGGAAAGAGCAGGGGTGGCAAATCTCATCCATTTTCAGGAAGAGAGAATGGCAAAACTCGTCGCACAGTAAGAAGCACGCTATATTCTGACGAATCCGCCTTTACGGAGAGAGATCGAGGATAAACGAAATCTTCCCTTGCTTTATACAGAGCTTAGAGGCCTTCAGAGGACTTTCCGAGTGGCAGCTTTGTCTGATTACGGCTTATGAACAGGCGGAAAAATACCTTGAGTAAGGCCGATAAAAACAGAAAAATTTACAACGGAATGATGAAGACATATTTTTACCAGTACAAAGGGAAATAGGTGCGTAAAATGCGGATTATCTTTGCAACGCATAATGAAGATAAGTTACGGGAAATTCGGAAATCATGCGGGAATTTCCGGGGAAATCAAAAAGCAGGAAAGAAATCGAGAATTGGGGGATGTTGTGGAAAATGGCAGCTCCTTTTTGGAAAAATGCCGAGATTAAAGCACGTGACTTATATGAAAAAGCTGAAAGGGAAGGGCTTCTACAGGATGGAGATATCGTGATGGCGGACGACTCCAGCCTTTCTATTGAGGCGCTTTCCTTCGGTCCCGGGATTTATTCCGCACGCTTTTTGGGGGAAAACACAGCGTATTTGGAGAAGAATAAACGGATTCTGGAGATGCTTAAGGAGGCTTCCAATAAGAGCCGCTATGCTTACTATACCTGTGCAATCGTGGCGATTCTTTCCGACGGGAAGACTTTAAAAACGGAAGCCCGCTGTGAGGAGAAATAGCAGAGGAAATAAGAGGAGAGGGGGGATTCGGCTATGATCCCATCTTCTTTATTCCGGATTGCGGTAAAATGGCTGCGGAACTTTCCGAGGAAGAGAAGAATCGTGTCTCTCACAGGGGAAAAGCGCTTCGGAAAATGGTGCGTATCCTGAAGGAAGAAAGTGCACATTTAGAGGAAAAACAAGCTTCGGAAGACAAGAAGGAAGGAAAGCCGAAGGATGATTCGAAGAAAGCGCAGGAGACCGTTTCGAAGAAGAAAAAGATTCTTGTGGTGTCTGACAATCACAGAAAGCTGGAAACGCTGTTTCAATTAATCGATGCCAATCCGGATATCAGCTGTTTTCTGCATTTAGGGGACAGTGAAGGGGAGAGGAAGAGATTCGTGCTCATTTGCCGAAGAAATGTGACAGTTATTTTGTGCAGGAAATAATGATTTTTTTCCTATTTGCCGAAAGAGGCGGAAATCAGACTGGGAAAGGAAAGACTTTTTCTTACACACGGTCACCTTTACGGAGTGAATTTTGATTTACAAAGACTGGCAGACGAGGCAAAGGACAGAAATTGCAGTATGGCTCTTTTCGGGCATACGCATAAGCCTTGTCAACGTACGGTGAACGGCGTACTGTGTATGTAATCCCGGATCCATCAGTTTTTCCGAGGCAGGATAACAGAAGCGCAAAAGTTATGCCATGTTTTATTTGGATAGAAGGGAATCTTCGAACGGAACTCCGCTATATTTAAGATGGATTGGATAATCTGCATTTTTACGATTCTTTTGACTAAAAATTCTTGACAAACAAATTGAAATTCGCTACTATAAACGAGTCGCAGCATGATGCGTTTTACGATTCAGTAGCTCAGCTGGATAGAGCAACGGCCTTCTAAGCCGTGGGTCGGGGTTCGAATCCCTTCTGGATCATTTTGCGAGAATAGCATGGTGCGCCATAGCGTAGTTGGTTATCGCGCCAGATTGTGGTTCTGGAGGTCCCGGGTTCGACTCCCGGTGGCCACCTTACGAGAAGGGTTTTTATTTCCCTTATCTCACAATATTGGAGGTGGCAGCTGTGGCACTCACCAGCCTTAGGGCCATCGCCAAGCGGTAAGGCACAGGCCTTTGACGCCTGCAGTCGTTGGTTCGAATCCAACTGGCCCTGTTATGAGACACTAGCTCAGTCGGTAGAGCACTTGACTTTTAATCAAGTTGTCGCGGGTTCGATTCCCGCGTGTCTCATCTCCTTTTTAAGGGACATGCGGATGTGGCGGAATTGGCAGACGCGCCAGATTTAGGTTCTGGTGGGCGACCGTGCAGGTTCAAGTCCTGTCATCCGCAGTAAGAAAATAGAGATCTTTATCTTGAACAGGTAAAACTCTTTCGAGTTTACTCGCTATTTTTGTTATTTTATCTTTCTTAAGCACCTCTGCCATAGAACTTTTCACACTATAGCCTTTATGCTAAGAAAAGCATCTGCTTAGGTTGTGCGGAGAGAGAAAAGTCGAACAGAATGGATAATTTTCTAAAGAAAAAGGAGAACTATGAGAACAGCACACAATAAGGCGGAAGTAGGAGACATTGCAAAAACGGTTTTTGATGCCCGGAGATCCTTTGCGGGCTAAAATATATATGCGAAACCTATTTAACAGAGGTGAAGTGTTTTAATTCCGTACGAAATATGCTGGCTTTACCGGAAAATACAACAGGAAAGAAATCTCCGTTATGGGAGCGGAATGGAATGCCTTCTATCGGCATTTATTCCTACGAACTTTATCAGTTTTACAATGTGGAAAGTATTATTCATGTATCAGTTCTGCAGGTGCTTTGCGTGGGGATATTGATTTGAAGATCTTGTATTTGCGCAGGGGCATGTACAGATTCCCGTTTTGCCTACCAATATGAGATTGCCGGGCAGTTTTGCTCCGTGCGGATTTTTCTTTATTGGAAAAGGCGGTATCGGAGGCACGATGCTCAGGAACCCGTTTTAAGGTGGGCAATGTGGTTTCTTCCAGATATTTTCTCTATAATGCTCTATCCGAGGCGGCGAAAGTGGGCCACGGCATGGGAGTCCTCTGTGTGAAATGGAGGCTGCGGCGCTCTATGTAGATGCGGCCAAACTCCATAAGAAGGCACTGGCCATCCTTTCCATTTCCGATCACATCCTGAAGAGAACGGAACTCAGTCCGGAAGAAAGACAGACCGTCCGAGTCAGTGGAAAATAGCATTAAAAGCTGGCATAGTGAGATTTGCTTTCAGAAAAGGAGGAGTCCATGATTAATTATCGGAAGATGCCAGATGCTATCATCGGCGAGCCGGAGACGGAGAAGAGTATTTAGATGCGGAGTTGCGAGATCTGCGCAGATTCATGGATTTGCGGACAATCGAGAATGCGGCAACGGAACCTTACTCGAGGAAAAGAGCGTATGTTCCCACGAGAATCAGCGGTCCCTCCGCATCCATCGCCTTGGAAGAACTCTGTAAGTGCGGAGGAGGTCTTTTGTTCGTGTAGGAACAGCCGGGAGATGGATCTTGCCGTGGAATCCGGTGACTTTCGTCATTGCGGGGATCCGCTGTTCGCATGGAAGGAACTTCCAAAGAATATGCCCCAGAAGAATCCCGGCCACTGCAGATCTGTGACAAAGTTATGTGAAGCGGCGGAACGTCTCGGTTTTCATCATGTAGGCGTGAGTGCAGTGTAAGGAGTGCTTTTACGACGGCATAGACCGGAAGATTTGCCGTTTCGGGAGTGCTGGAAAATGGCGAGGCCTGGTTGAAACTCGGCTGTAAGGCGTCGGAGATGGAAAAGCGCGGCACTTTTTACAGTGGGGTGCCTATCTGAAAGAAAATCGAACCGTGCTGTTTATCGTGTCCAATCAGGAGAGTGGAAAGGCCGGCTTGTCCCAATCCGATTTATCATGTAATGAGAAAGCGATACAAGTTGCGGTAGAGGCCATTGAGAAATGATTCGCAAAGAAAGAAAAGTATAGAAAATCAGGGCTGCATACCGTTCTTGTGTGAGTCAGAGCGAGAAAGAAGATTATGAAATCTAAAAGGTATTTACTAATGTGTATTCTTTGGGAATCGGGAAATGGAAGAACGCGCATTTTGGCGATAGGATCAGATACATGACATGCGAAAAGATGGAAACTTCTCTATTCGAATTTGCAGGTAAAAGATATCAGGAATTTTAAAAACTGAGTGTTTTCTCGGTAGAGCACCCTACTGCGAAGTTCTTCCGACTCAATGAGGCCAGTAGCGGCAAGGATACGATGACGGACACTGGAGATGATGGGGGATTAAAACGGAAGTTCCTTTTTGTTACCTTTACGGAAACCGGCTTTCAGAAGGAGCTGATTGACGAGTTGGAAAGAACGAACAGGCAGAAAGGTTATCGAATAAATCCGCTTCCGGGACGAGCGATTCTTGATGAATTGGGAGAAGAGCAAATCAAGACCGAGCCATGATAGTTTATACCTCCGCAGATTCCGTTTTGCAGAGTGGGCGGCTCCCGAGACGAGAGATTTTCGGTTTTACAGGAGCTTTACCGTTGCTGTGAGTGCAAGAAATACAGTGAAACCAGAATGGAGAGGCAGAATCATCGCCAGACCCTATGTGGGAGAAAAGCGGAGAATTTCAAAGAACTTCAAATCGGCAGTGACTTGGCGGTGAAGGCCTCCTCGGATAGCGTTTTAAATGCCTTGGAGAAGGCCGGTTTCACGGTTTTTCCATTGAAAGGATGCGGATATATTTGACAATGAAGGGATTACCGAGGCGAGACATTCCAAGTCTTCGGTACATGGGATGGAGAGTGCGTTAGCGTGGCTGAAAATAAATTTTGAGGGACTCTGTTTTGTGAGATTTGGTGGATTTTGATGCGATATACGGACATAGAAGATCCTATCGGACTGGAGAGGAAAATTCAACGTTTTGATGAAACGCTGGAAAACTGTTGTCCGTGATAGAGGATGATTTGGTGCTTCTTAGGCTGACCTGGAAACGATCCTACCTTTAGCGGAACAGGATCACCAGAGAGCAGGTACCGCTTATAGCCTATATGATAAAGAGCGGAAGGAAAGAGCAGGAAAGCTTCGCGTAATCGAGCAAGCATTGCGGAAAATTTTTCTGTAAAATGCCAGACGGTCTGGTTGGAGAATCCATACTATCCGAAATTATAAATGAGTGTCAAGATGAGGAAGCATGTCTGAAAAACAAGGAATACATGGCTTTTAGCTTTGAGATCTTGCAAAAAGCGGCAGAGAGACGGAGATGTTCGATATAGCGGTCATTGTTCTTTGCGACGGCGAAGGAGGACTCCTACGGGAGACTTGAAGGAAAAAGGCGTCAGGGGAGATATCTCGGAACCCGGATTTAACTAAAGAAATTTGCGGGAAAATGCTTCGTATGCTGAGATTCCTGTGATGGGAAGCCTGCAAGAAAATAGACGGAGACTGGAAGACGTACGCTTTACGTCAATCTGGAGCCTTTGTCCGATGTGTGCAGGAGCTATTTTACAGGCGAAATTCCAGGCTGCAATGGCAATTCGAAATCCCAAGGCAGGATTCTGCGGTTCCGTTATGAATATCCTGCAGATGAAAGAATTGATCACCGCGTAGAGATAAGCGAAGGCTTGGAATGGAAGAGGCACGGCTTTTGCTGCAAGGTTTTTATAAAGCTAAGACTGAAGGAAGAATAAGCGGGAATCAGGAAAAGGGTCAGGGATGAGGAATAGTTTAAAGCAAAAGCAGACCATTCTTACTATGCGGCAGGAAGCTTTCACAGGCTTCCTTTCTTTCCGTGACGAAAAGTGATCTTTGTGGATGCCTGCCATGACGGAGGATGAAGTACTGTGCAGAAGAGATCAAGCCGGACTTGCTTCAGGAGATTTTGATTCTCACCCATTCGGAGAAGAGGGAGCGCTGCTTGTCAGCCGACCCAAAAATCTTTCGACGGAGCTATAGGGCAGGGAGCAAGACAATACGCCATATTCGGACAAAGTTCTTTAGCAGGAAAAGATTACAATTCTGCGTCATCCGCTTTGAAAATTAAAAATGAGACGGACCTTCATGCGGCAATTCAGGTGGCTTTTGGAAGGGGAGTTCCGGAAATTCATATTTTCGGTGGGCTCGGAGGATCAGGAATGGACCATAGCTATGCGGCTTTACAAAAGCCTGGCTTATTTGACCGCTTCGGGTGCGGAGGATATCTGTACGGAGAAAAACAAGGTTTTTACGGCTCCTGAAGATCTGACAAAAACATTTTCAAAAGAATATAAAGAGCTATTTTTCCGCCTTTTTCTTTTAGGAGGGAGTCAAGGAGTGACGGAAAAGGATTCAAGTATCTGGTGGAAAATGTCAGCTTATTTAGTACCGAACCGGTTGGGTCAGCAATGAATTTATTGGAAAAGAGGCGGAGATTTCGGTAGAAAACGGAATCGATTTATGCTGCGAAAGTCTTGCAGCATAAATAGCCTTTGCTATAATTTATAACGAGTGTCGTATGAGCAAAGCGTGCGATATCTCGTCCCATAACGAGTATCGTGTGCAGAGCGTCGATATCTCGTTTAGGACAGACCAGACTTGGAAAAGTTTTATGTATCGTTTGCACAGACTTTTGCTGGGGCGTTCGAGGCCACACTGGTTGAACTATATGCATATCACAGGATTCAAGATTTGTGATAAGGAAGTAGGCCTTCCGTCCGCGAGTAGAGATCCTTAGAGATATCCGTGAGGGTTACCCACCGGCAATCAGCCAGGAGGTCAAACGGTAATGGTACGGCGCTTGGTAGTCTGTTTTATATCCTGTACTTATGCTTCATATCAGTGGATGTGGAGCTACAGATGCTGCTTTGATAAGTGTTCGAAAATAAAATTTGTTTTGAGAATAAGACAGAAAATGAAACACTGAAGAGTGGAAGAGCAGATAAATGGGGACTGACCGCCTTTTTCCGTATTGGCGGCGGCTGCTTTAGTTTCATTGTGGCAAGTAACTCATCTTGTGGAGCAGAAATTTTGCCATATTTTACAGTATTTAATGCCTATAGTTTACAGTGCGGTTTTTAGCGTATTTGATGAGTCCGTGCATGTATAATTTCGTGAGTTTCCGTTTCGGAGGAAAAGCATACTCAGTCCCTCTTCCGTAAGGAGGCTTCTCATCGTTTCTTGGGATTTGCACCGGAACCGCAGCGAGTCTTTCTGTTTCTTTTCTTTTTAACCAGCGGCTTTAGTTTCCAGCATGCTGATTCCGGAACTGACGAAATCGGTTCTGAGTCTGTACTCTCCAGTCTTCCGGATACCATTAATCGTTCCTACAACACTCTGACTGTTGCTGCATTTCCCGACATTAGCGCCCTATGTGACCTGTGAAGAAGTCAGCGAGTGTTGGAACGACGGATGGTATACACAAACCATTTTCTCCCATTTGCAAAATCTGGCGACCTTCTTTACAAATCGGAATCTGGAGGTACTCTGACGATTATACTATCCTGATCGGACCCATGTAGTTATGGTCTATCTTTTGAAATATGAAGGATCTTTTGAGGCGGCAGTTCAGAAAACTCCCTCGTTTGCTCTTTTTCCCGGAAGAAGAAGGCAAAGAGATATTACTGACGAAGAACTGCAATCCATGTACATCTAGATGTTTTCGGAGGACGGTACTCTGGGAAAACTGGTAGATAGTGCGCGATTATCGGAGTGATTACCTTTTCGTCTCGAGCACCGCGAAGATGCCCTATACTTCTGCTGGTTTCCGCACTGTGGGAGTTCTACCAGCCTCGTCATTTCCGTGGTCCTGATCGGTGCGATTCCACGTCCTGATTTTGCAGCCAGTCCTGTGCACAGAGTCTTTATTTCGCGACAACCATCCCTACTATTCCAGCAGATTGACGGAAATATTACAATGAGGCCATCGGGGATTCGAACCGGTATGTCCAGGCTTTTGGTGCTCCATCCTCTATGTTCGGCGGTGACCTGTTCCGGCTTTAGCCAGAAATGATTGATGTGCGGTTCCCTTTTCTGGGCGGTCGGTTTTTAAACACGCTGCGTCGTTCTGGATAAGGCGTTTACGGAAAACAGCATGCCCGTTTCTTCTGCCGAATATGAGGATTTTGAAAATGGCAGCGAAAGTCCCTCCTCGGAGTTCACGGAGATAAGGAGTCGGAAATTGTAAAAAGTTTTAAGTCGGTATACTGATAGAACATGTTTCACACGGGGCATCAGCTGCGTTGCGCGGCAGGCTCGAGAAGCAGGATGGACGAGCTTTTCAGCCTGCTAAACGTGAAAAGGACAGATGGAAGATGCCTTTCCATTCTTCAAAGAGTCTATCGAGGGAAATCGGAGAAAGAAAATATAGGATATGGCAACATTATTAGAAAATTGGAGAAATGCGGCGTACGAAACGGATTTGAACAGACATCGAACAGGAAGCACTTTGGCAGATGAGTTTTACCTTGGAAGAGGCTTCTGCGAGAAAGTAGCTCCGATCCGAAGAAGGTTTATGAAGGGAGCGTTAAGGGAGCTTGCCGAGCAGTCGATTGAAGAGTTATCGTGGGCATTCTGGACGGCATCGATGACAGGTCCTCGCCGGTTTCGTCAATCCGATTGACGGCATGGAGGAGAATACAGCCCTGCAAGAATTCAGAGTTGATCCGGAGAAACTGTGCACTACAACATGGTGGAAGCTAAAAGCTTCCTGGCTCTCATGACCTTCGCAGTGCGTGGAACGACATCTATCCGAGGAGAAGCAGCTGTCCACCCGTAAGCGAGCAGAAGAAGTCCGGTGCAGTTAGAGGGAGAGTGGCAGCTTTGACCCGAACGACCGCTGTCACCGGCCGTGGATCCGGAAGTAAAGACAAGAAGTGTTGCATGAGGAAAGGACGAAGCAAGAAGAGAAAAGGAACTTCTGCATAGATGAGTGGTAGAGAGATTATTTACTGAGAGCAACAGCAGCTGAGGGGCAGATTCGAGCTTTTTGTTTGTACGACGAGAGATACGCGGCGGAAGAGCACAGAAAACTTCATAATACTATCACCGATAGCAACGCGGCAATAGGGAAGACTGATGAGTGCCGCGCTTATGATGGGAGTGGACTTGTGAGAAAAGGACTTGATTACGCTTTCCGTCAAGGGAGACGCCTGATGAAAAGCCTGGTTGCTACAGCAGATTCTCACGGCACAGTGAAGGCGACTTTGTGCGAATCCCATGTCACTTTTACGCAAAGGCGGATGGACGCATGGGATGTTACGTGCAGGGGAAAGATTTCTTTCCGTGATTCGCGACACAATGGCCTGGGAGAACCTTATGTAGGACGAGACCCAGCTCTTAAGCGGAGAAATTTGCGTGGAGGATGTAAACGCCCATTTCAGCATCAGCAGAACAGATTCCTTCCTCTGTAGGTCTCTCAGGATATGCTGAACATAAAGCGAAAATACGGTGGAAGCCTCCGTGGAGAGCTTTATGATTCAGCTTTTGCCTTGCCATTTCGCCGAGATGAGTCACCTCGATAAGCTGGATGAAAAGCCGAAAACGGTACGATTCGGTTACGGATCTGTTAAAGGACGGTCATACGATCTGAAGTCTTTTGGACTTCCTCTTAGTGATTTTCTCCTGAAATTCATGACTGAAGCTTTCAAGGGCTCTGTAATTGTAGCAGGAAAGAGTGGAGAAAGCTTTGATTTCACTTGCTTGGAAAGAAGGAGGTAAGTCTCTGATCTCCGACTCATAAAAGCGCAAAGTTCGATGATGATTTTGCAACAAACGCTATATATATCTTTACGGAAGCGGGTGGACCAGCGCTGAAAAGATAGAGAATATGCGAAAACCACCAAAAACAGCCCCAGCATATATAAAGAGTCATTAGTTGACTATGATGAGATGGGCAGGTACTATTGCTATCTGTTGTAATCAATTTTCAGCCACAATCGTGTGGAGGATATAGTAATGAAAGGTTTTGCAGTAAGCGTTTAATAACCAAAAGGGATGCAGGATCTCATCTCTGAGTGAGACAGGAAGGATGTGTCTCGCACACTACTCTGGTTTGTCCGGAGAAGGCTAGAGGTAACTGAAGAAGGACAGGGTTGCTGAGTTTGAAGTGAGTTGATGGTGCTAAAGGGACCCCAGGCTGCAATGTAGTAAAGCTCAAGAGATGCAAGACAAGCTTTATGCGCTACGACTGCGAGAAGCATGGTGTGTACAGCCACGGATGAGACGACACAAAGCATCAATCATCCTCACTCTCTCTTTAGTTTTACAGCATACCGTATTGTAATATAGATTTCTCTTCTTTAGATAAACAGCTTTGCTTTTCGGCGGCGAAGAGAGCATGTTACTGCGTTAGTGTCGTTGTTAGGTAGCTGGTGACGGCGAAGCCGTCCTTTTTAGTGGGCGACGGGCATGCCGCTCAATCTGTGGTGCAAGTCCACAAGGGGCGAAGTGTCGACGGAACCCCGCAGGCAGCGACTCCCAGCGCCGGCATCGCGAGGTGTAGGCGAGAAGCGCGATAGCGAAATCGTAGCCTGATTTAACAGAAACCCGATATTAAGGCGCGATGGCGGATGAGCTACAGCAGCAAAGTTCAAAAGGCAGCAACCGTAACCCGTAGGCGTAAATCAGGCAGGTAGACGAGAAAGCACTGGCAGGTTTATCCCGTGAGGCCCGCCAGACGGTGAAACCACAGAACAACGAACTGTGAGAAGTCAGCAGAACGTAGAGGTGCTGATTCTGAAATGGATGAACAATGGCTGAACAAGGTAACTGTAATCAAACAACGCCCTATGAAAGCCTGACAGCGGAAAGTGAAACGCACTGAGCAGATACCGCATAACATAAGGCTTATTCAAGGAACAAAGAGAACGCACAAGGCAATGTCGAACTGTTAAAGATACCGTCGGTAAAGAAAACACAAACACCGCTCATGCGCCACAAAGGTGCAGTGTGACGGAGGACAGTTGAAGCAGAACTGGGATTATATCAAAGAGCATTGAGAAGTATCGGGAGCAAATCAGCAGAGACAATACAGCCAACTGGTTAGGAGGGTAGAGATACCGGGCAAACGGAGGAGGAGAAAAACCGAAGTACTGACCGTACTGACAGGTAATCACAAGGTATCGTGTAGGTGATAAACCCGATAAAGGGAGCCGTTATTCTCGGAATGGAGTTATATTTCCAGACTGAATCAGAAGGCAAATGGCAATCAGCTGTTATCTATTCAATGAGGGCTACGAGTGATAGAGTTCCAGAGAAATTTTCGACAATGTACCGCAGGACAGGGCTATCGAGTCTAAGTCTATGCCAATACAATGATGGAGATATGGAGTCGCTTATCCGCAAAGTCACCTGAAAGCAGGGAGTGATGACAATTACACAAGGCTACGAAGAAACAAGACTCAAACACCACAAGGAGGAATCTGTCAATGTTACTAATAAATATCATGCTGAATGAACTGACAAAGAACTGGAAGTGGTGAGGATTACGATTTACGTAGATATGCTGATGACTGCGTTATTGCGGGTCAAGAGCGAAACGAGTGCAAAAGCGGGTCATGTGATCGGTATCGATTGGCCAGCAGAGAAAACTTAAGCAAAGGTCAACAGACTAAAACTCGCAACACAAGACCATTAGGAGCGAAATATCTTGGCTTATTTTACAAGGACAGCAAGACAAAAGAATGGAAATGTGAGATGCACCAAGACTCGATTAAAAATAAAGCGCAGGCAAAAGTGAACTGACCTGTAGGAAACGCCTGAAAAGTAAGGGAGAAGAGGAAGAAACCAATCAGGTAAATAAGAGGATGGATTAAATCTGTTATGCCCTTGCCCATGAAACAGCGATATAGCGATTGACGTGCCATTTACGGACAAGGCCGGTTATTATTGAAGCGGTGAAAAGCCAAAGAAGGACAGTGGGCTTGCAGAAACTGGAATAGGGTATGACCTTGTGAGGCTAAACTTCATACTGTGGCGATCATACTAATGGTTGTCACGTGTGTTGCAAGAGCAATCTCTGAGGAAGTGCTTGGTGAAAGCAGGACCAATAAGTTGTCTCGAATATTATAATAAGCGGTCATGCCTGAAGTTATGTTGAACCGCCGTATGCCGAACGGCACGTATCAGGAAAGGAGAGGGGGATTAAATTCCCCTACTGATTTCGAAAGACATGGTACACTAGGGGCTGGCTGTTTGGAAGACGATTGCTCGAGGATGATTTCTTTACGGAGGAGGAAGATGGAAAAAGTTATTCAAAGAAAATGACGGCTTACGCAATGCTGCCGCTCTTTCCATGATTCTGGCCATTTGGAAAACCGAAGACCTGACGCGCCTTTCCGATTCCGGGAATCAAGCCGGGTTTAGCCAATATAGTAAACATACTGGTCTGTTCTCTTCGAAATGGTACCACCCGAAATCACTGCCTTTTTACGCGTGCTGGCCTGTCCGTACTCTTCAAAACCTGATGACCTGTCATTCCATGGCTGGCTTTTTCAGCTTGTCATGCCCCGTGAACAACGTTTCCAAGTTATCCTTCATTTCTGTGTTTTAGGGGCATTTTTCATAATATCGGGCAACCTGATGGCGGCCTCTCGGAACTTGCTCTTTTGCCTATTTACTCCCTCCATGGTCATTTTGCTGAACGTAAGAGAGGATGGTAATGGAACCTGGTTTCCAGGCGAAGCGTTTGGCAAAATTGAAAGAATTTTAAGAGATAGCCACAGAAGCAGCCATGTTATTTTATAAAAGAAACAAACGTTCCATGTAAAAATGTTCTTTTCATTCCGGTTCATAGTGCTTACTATCTAATAATTTGTAAGAGGTTGGTGGAAGATAAAATTAGAATATAGATATAGATAGAGATAGTGGCAAACTGTGAAAAGAAGTGATCAGAAATTGAGCCAATGAGCAATACCCCAGCAGAAGTCAATCTGGATATCTCGAGAGATTCCCTGTGAGGCGGCATCGGACTTTCTGCAGTTCCGGAAAGTCCTCTTGCCTTCTGACAATATGCGGGAAGGAAGAGGCGCGGAGTCGCTCTTCATGACAGTTCTCTCGGACATGGAAAGCGATGTAAACTTATAGAGGGACTCTCCATGATTTACCGACTGAAGTCAATGAAAACCCAGGCCCAGTGGAACTAAATATGAAATTTATTGAATATATGCGTCTTCGGCAGAGTGTGCCCCATTGTCCGGAGGTGAAGATTATAGCAGACGACGAAATGGTAGACATCCCCTAGCAAAGGAGGAGGGGATGAAGATGCAGCTGCCCTGGGGTTAGCCAAAAAGAAGGTAGTGCTCCTGCAGAGCCGCCGTTCCGGTTATAAGTTCAGTACGAATTGACGGGAATTCTAAGAGCCTGAAGAGGATTTTAGAGAAAGCTATAAATATACATTTGAAGTCTCTGTAGACGTCTGCAGTGCGTATATCGAAAAGGCTTACGGACCTTCCGATTGAGCAGGTGCTTTCCTTAGTAACGGCCTTCTTTGGTGATTTTGAATGGAGAAGAGCTCAGCTCCACGGTTTCATGGCTCGCCCTTTGATTGCCACGGCGCTGGAAGAAATAGAGCTGAAGCTTCCCTTCAACAATCCCTTCGGAGCCTGGTCCGACCCGTTTGGTATTGGCTGGCAGATGAATTTGACGTGGTTGATGATTCCGGATGAGAGCCTCCAAATGAAGGCGCGCGGCTTCCGGTACTGGCTGATGAACTCGAAGGATGAAGGAAGCTTACCTGGCGCCATGCTTGTGGCCATGAGGAGAAGTACGGCTTTTTCGATATGCCCTTTCAGGAACTTTCGGAAAGGGTAGAGATTCATCATAAACGGCACGAGGCGAGCGCGTAACAGTGCATTATCAGTCGCAGTACGGGAAGGTGCAGCAATTGCGTACTTTGAGGACTGCCGCCAACATCGAGGCCAGATATAAGAGTGTTTTTCCGAGAAATAATATATGAGCATGCAGGCATTGGATTCCCTGTCCGAGCTGCCATGGGCGAGACTAAGCCTCCTAGTGACTGTAGGAGAGAAAAATATTCATGAAGTTGACCATGCTTTCCATGAGTTTTTGACTGGATTAATTCTATCCGTTTAAAGCCCATAGCTGAAGATTGCGGAGCAGGATCCCGGGAAATTAAGGCACGATCCAGGCTTATGCTGATGTCGGCTTAAATTACTTTAAGCCTTGCCTGTTCTGCAGGAACACCTCCGAGGGAAACAGAATGATCAGCACCCAGATTGATCCTATCTCAGGAGCTGTTCGGCATTCGGATGATTTGCATCGGTCTTCACCAGCGGAGTACGTATGTTGACGGTGTTCCGGTTCGGCTTTGTGACCCTCGGAAACCCGTTATCGTCGTGTAGAACATGACGAGGACACCTGGGGTGAGGGCAAGCGGATATGATTAGGATATTTCATTCCCGGCGCTGGAGAGCATTGAGGAGGTAGCTGCGTGAACGGCGGAAGAGATCATGCAAAACCCGCCTATAACGGGACAGTATTTAAGGAAAAAGAAGAATTCACCCCTGAAAAGCAGGAAGACCTTATACGTATACCGGATGTTTACGGTGGAGAAGTCAATTTAAAGAATGTCGATGCATATTCCGCTTTCGTCTTTACCTGTGCAACCGGGTCTCTGGTTCTGGAAAGTCTCCTCGTAATGAAATCGCGCAAGGGCATCATGCAAAAAAACTTTAAATAAGGCGAGATTAGTACTGGAAAGTTCCAGAAATCACGGAACGGAGTACCTGATATGCAATCGATATATCAAAGTCCGATTGGAAGCGACGCCCCTGTCTGAATCCGAAGGACCTATACTGGTTTTAACTCTATTCGCGACCTTTGCGGAGTTCCAAGGATGCGGCGAGAGGCTATGGTAAGGGAAAGATTCTTCAATGTAAAGGCACGTTGTGAAGCCTGCAGTGGGAGGAATCAAAGATTGAGACATGCACTTCCCGCTGATGTTTATAAAGTTCCCGTGAGGTTTGCGGCGGAAACGCCAACAGAGAAACTTGGGTAAACATATGGGAAAGAATACCCATGATGTTTAAATATGACGTGGTGGAAGAGGCATTGACACTCCGAAAATATTCCTGGCATTAATGTAAGATGCAGACCTTGATGGATGTGGGACTTCTCGCATCCGGCTGATACCAGCACTGAGCTTTCCGGAGGAGAGAAACAGAACTGCCGGGCCTGAGCCGAGCCAGAGGCATGGAAAGACACTGTATATCTTGGATGAACTGATTACGGGACCGTATTTTGAGGATGTACGAAGTTGCGGAAATGTTGCAAAAGACTTCACGACGGTGAAATACCGTGCTGGTGATTGAGCATAATCACGTTAAATGCCGATTATCTTATTGATATGGGACTGGAGGAGGCCCTGGCGGCGAAACGGTACGTGCCGGGAACTCCGGTGAAGTGGCAAGTAATCCAAGCCTATAACCGTGACAATATTTCCAGTTAAAGTATTTGCAGTAGTCTTTATAGAAGTATTTGCAGTAGTCTTTGTAGTAGACGACGGAAACGGTAAAATCCAGCTACAAGGAGGCAAATGAGGCGGATTAGCTTTTCTAATGGCAACGGGAGATTCTTCGAAGACCATTTGCGAGGATGCGGATTTTCGGGTGATTTTGATATTGCACTGGGTACACCGGGTCGTTTTATTTTACCGGAAGAGCTACTACGGAGAGGACCTCTTTATTTAGATGATACGGTACTCAGAAAGTCTTTCCTGGCAAAAAGAGTGGCGAAGGCGATCGCGAAGCGCAACGTAGGGTGCCGTAATATCGTGCAGAATACCGGCGAAGTAGCTGCGACTGCATCATCATGTACATTATTCCGCGCGTTTTGGGACGGAAGGAAATATTGTCTCTGAACTTCCGGATATGCTGATGGAGAAATGGAAAAGTTTTGCAGGAAAAGATGGCAAAGGGTCGCTGGCTAAGATATTGTTAACCGGCGAGGAATTATGGGGTATGTGACCGAACCTTGGTCAGTCGGTGAATTAAGAGAAAAGCACAATGATTTATTATGGCGGGATTCGCGACGCAGATAGTACTATGGAAAGTGTGGACTTTACCGGATTTACAGGAAGTTGGTACGTTATTTTCTTCTTTACGAAATCTCACGGACTTTCCGGTAATCGGCGGATTTTTCAGCAAGAAAGCAGATTAAGGTACGGAATATCATCTGGTTTTTCCAAGGGGGTTTTGTGGCGGTACTGGTGATTTTCGCGGCAAGTCAGGAACTCTATTGTTTGCCATGAGTCGATTTTACCTCGGACTGGCAAACAAGCTGACCATTCTTACGAAGAAATCTGCTGTACTCTGAGGAACGGTTTCCTCTCCCCAAGGGAAAGGCGGTATGTACCGGTGCAACTGATTAGAAGAACTTACAGGGAGAGAAGAGGATTAGCCTGCGGATTCCGAGAAGTTTGATGGCAATCGCAAAGCCCGCCCGTAATCAACACTGCCGTTCGAGAATGGCTAAAATTAGGAGAAAACCACGATATCATCCATCTGGTGGAAGAAGAATGAAGACAAAGTCTCTTTCCGATTTAGCGGTATTACAGCAGTTCCCATGTGAATCAGAACTTGCCGCCGACTTACCAGGCGGCGGATTTTGATTTCATGCCGTGGGGCAAATGTGATTTATGAAATTCGCTGAAGAAGCTGAATATCCTGACTTCCCCTACCGAAAAGGGCTTTGGGGGATTGATATTAAATGGAGTCCTTTTCAGGATTTTTCCGTAAAGCTTCCTCAGGAAGAGCTGGAGGAGAACTTGCGGCACTCCGGACTGTTTTGGAAAGCCCAGGTCAAGGAGATAGTGATGGAAGCGTCCAGAGAAAGAGACGGCAGTAATTGCACACAAGTTCAGTCGGTTTTGACAAAATCGTAGGTAGAAAGAAAATGTAGTGCAGAAAGAAATGTAGTGTAGAAAAGAAACGCAGGAAAAAGGAGAGAAACACTGGAATCATTGTTATGGAGGAAGAGGTTGCCCACTTGGTTGCTTCTCTGCGAAGAGCGGGAAGAATTGCAGGGCCCCATCATTTTATAGGCGGCAAAGATTCTCCGAAAGGATGTTGACCCGCAGGAAGCGGAAGTGCAATGCGGTGCTTGAACCCAGGCCTTGACGACTGTTTTCACCTGAGCCATTTAATAGGGATTGCCGGAGCGATTTCTCCGGAGGTGCACATATCCTGACCCGTATTTAGGATGTTGCAGTACGATGTGATGTGACACGCTTTGACCTTCCCACCCCTCGAAGGTGCCGGGAGATGAGAAGGTGGGATATGATGATGCGCGCCTCGAACTCGCCGAAGGCTAATACAAATTAACTTGATCATAATGTTATATAGGACGGTGGCAACTGAGACTGCTTAGACTTTCTCATGAAACCAAGGAGTATTTGAAGAAGACTTTTGATGTCAGCAAAAGTGAAATGGAGGGAGCAGCCATAGTATTGTGATTTATTACTATTAGAATCCATGTCTTTCAGATTCTTCGTCGATTTGACAGGGCCAATAATGAGGCATGTATGAAGAATTTTGAAGCAAAAACAGAAAAACGGTGATTTTATGCTGAGTTTGCGTAGAGTGTAATCTGAATCAGAATAAGATTTTGAGAGTTTCATCCGAATCGAAATCAGTTTCAAAGCTGAATTTTAGCATTTTAAGAAAGATTTCAAAACAGGGAAGAAAGGCTTCGTCCTTGCCGCCATAATAACGGTTGTAGAATTTTATTCTTTATATAGAGAGTGGTTTTGGACGGTTTTAGGAAGGAGAAGAATATGCTGAAATTGATTTATCGAAGGCAAGTACAGTTTGTTTCCGAAGAGGAATGGCGAATTTCATAAGGCGCAGACGCCTGGCTAAAGAGATTTTACTGAAGGGAAGCGTTTAAAAACGATTTTCTTGGCTGGGTTGACCTTCCGGAGAATTTCGATGATAAAGAGGAGTTTAAAAGGATTCAGGCAGCGGCAAAAAAGATTCAGGAGGATTCCGATGTTTACTGAACAATGGTATCGGCGGATCGGACCTGGAGCAAGAGGGCGCAATGAGTTTGAATCGCTGCTTTACGCTGAGCCCCAGCCAGAAAGACCGAGACGTCATGGAAGCGTTCTTCCAGCATGAGCCCATCAGTGCTGGTGGTTTAAAGGGAGCATTTTTCCGTAAAATATCATTTCCAAGTCCGGAACTACTACCGAGCTGGCTACGCCTGCGTATTTAAGCGCTGCGTTGAAGAAAAGTATGAAAAGACGGAGCGTAAAAGAGAATTTATGCGACAAACCGATAAGGCAAGAGGGGCTTAAAGAGTCTTTCCGATGAGATGGGCTATGAAGAATTTAGAAAATCGATGATGTAGGCGGAAGATACCAAAGGACCATGTGTCGACTTTCCCATTGCCGTTACCGGAGCCAATATCTGCGAACTGATGGAGGGTGCCGCTTCCATGAGAAAGGCTCTTTAGAGCAGGATTAAGTAAACCTGGCACGGTATGCCGCAGCAAGCAAATATCATGCTTCGTAAGGATAAGTAAGATTAGACGCAAACGAGAGCCGTCCTGCCATTATATTTCCGGAGTGGTGGGCAGCCTACGGAGAGTCCGAAGGAAAGATCAGAGGAATTTTCCTGGCGTCTGTAGACTTTACAACAGACCCAATCTATGGGACAGCCGGTCTAAGAGGGCGACCACTTTGAGACGGTTCGGAAGTCATGAGAGTTCGGCGAGCTTGTGCTGGAGAAAGAGAGACGATATTGACGGTATGAACTACCTTGGCCGGAAAGACCGTAGATTTGTCAATGCTTGCCAGTAGGGAACAACCTACACATACGGACGGAAATGTACCGAACTTCCTTTTACAGACTGATACAAGTAGAGAAATCGCTTTGAGAGCTTTCTACTTCTTCGAGTTTATTTCCAGGTGTCACCAGTGTAAACGGCGAACCTTTAACCAGCCTCGGCGAGCAGGCGAGAAATATGTTTGCGCTCGGAAAGCCCGGATATGAGGAGTTTGAACCAAAGAAGTGCGAAGGCTATGTTTTATGAGGTCGAGATACTGCACGTTTTGTGAGTAGCACGTTATGAATAGGCAGCGAAAAAATCAAAATAATAAAGAAATTCTTGCAATATAGTCTGAATGCGGGGCAGTCTGTTTCGTCGGTACTATGAAAACAAGAGAATGCAGCCATATCCTCTACGGGTGACAAATCCTCGAATGAAAAGTTGTCCTGTACGAGACCAACTTCCGAAGGAATTTGTTTGCGGCAAAAGGAGCAGCGGCACAAAACCACTGCTCAGTCAGGAAGAAGCTAGTGAGCGTGCCCAGTTCAGGCCTATATTGCTTAGAAAATTATTTGACGCGTCTTTATTCTTCAATCACCTGAATTTCCAACTGTCAGCGAAACTCCTCCATAAAGGAGCCGGAAAGAAAAGTCGTTTTGATCGGCTCTAGTACCCGAATTCCCGCCGAAGCCAGATGGGACCGGCAAACCAAAGTGATGACAGATTTTCCAGGAGGTATAGACTTTGTTCTGTTTTTTCAGTCTTCCTGCCCGGTACGCGGAAGCGTCACCCATTTTCAGTATTTGTCCGCTTAATCGAAACATTGAAAACCCCTGCATAAACCATCTTGAACTATCTTTTTTCCTTACGGACAGTGTCACTGTATGGAAGCTTTCAAGCTTAGTTCGAAAAAGTTTTGGCCAAACACGCATATCCTAGGTATTGAAAAATTATAATCAAAGAATTGTATTGTGAAAACTTCTT